>Ga0134122_10000114_pt1 | contig 44412 bp, 43 predicted proteins | sample KB302_FD_96461 | JGI IMG/M metagenome (GOLD analysis project Ga0134122, IMG submission 96461) | Terrestrial soil microbial communities without Nitrogen fertilizer from Kellogg Biological Station, Michigan, USA - KB3-0-2 | ecosystem: Environmental > Terrestrial > Soil > Unclassified ... | reverse complement strand
GGACCCTTTGGAATGTAGGCCCGCTCCCGCTCACTCCAATCCGTACTGGCGATATCGATGTGTACCCATGGGCAGTCCCCTACGAATTTGCTCAGGAAGAGCGCTGCGGTGATCATGCCGCCGCCACGACCGCCGATGTTACGCATGTCGGCGACATCACTTTTGAGCTGTTCGAAATATTCCTCCCACAAGGGCATCTCCCACACCCGTTCACCGGCCTTTTGTCCTGACTTTGTGACCTGATCCTTGAGTTTCTGGTCTGTTCCGAACATCCCGATTGCAAATTGGCCAAGCGCGACGACGCAAGCTCCTGTGAGCGTTGCAATGTCGATAAGGGCTGCCGGCTTATAACGCATGGCGTAGGTGAGGCCGTCGGCCAGGATGAGCCGGCCCTCTGCATCTGTGTTCTGTACTTCAACGGTTTTCCCCGACAGAGTCCTTACGATATCGCCCGGCTTCATGGCTCGGCCACCAGGCATATTTTCCGCTACGGGCAGAATACTGATGAGGCGCAGCGGAAGCTTGAGCCTGGCTGCCGCACGGATCGAAGCCAGGACCTCGGCCCCTCCCGTCATATCTGCCTTCATATGTTCCATGTTCTCGGCAGGTTTCAGCGAAATCCCGCCTGTATCGAAGGTGATTGTTTTCCCGATGAGCACCACCGGGCGCTCATCTTTTTTCTTGGCTCCGTTGTATTCAAGGATGATGAACTTCGGTGGTTCCTGGCTCCCGCGCGCTACGCCGAGCAGCGCACCCATCCCCAAGCGCTCCATCTCGTTCTGCTCGAGAATCTTGATTGTAATTTTCTCAGCTTTGGCGATGGATTTCGCTTCTTCAGCGACTTTCGCGGGGGTCAGGATGTTGGAGGGATGGTTACAGAGGTCTCGGACAAAGGCGGTGGCTTCTGCTGTGGCGACACCGCGCCGGACCCCTTCAGTAACCTGCCGCAACAGTCCCTTGTGTGGGATGATGATCCTCATCTCTGCCATGTCTTGCCCTGATGCGACCTCGCTTCGATAGACAGTGAATTGGTAACTGCCGAGGATCGCCCCTTCGACCATCGCTTGTGCCACCTCGACCCATGACATTCCGGTTGGTGCCGCAGTCGGAAGTAGCACTGAATAGGAACCGACCTTCGCCTGGCGGACGCGCTTCACGGCTGAACCCATTGCCTGCCTGATCTTTTCTAGCGTGACCTCTTTTTTCTTGCCCATACCAACCAACACCAGTCGCTTCGCCGACACCGAACCCTGCGTGTGATAGAGCAAGACTTCATTGGCCTTGCCTTCGAACTCCTTGGATTGCACCAGCTTGTTCAACGAGCCCCCGAGGGCCCTGTCGAGAGGAATCGCATTCTGTTTAGCTAATCCCTCTTGTTCACAGTGAGTGAGTACCAGTGCCTCGGCAACTGCGGTTTCCGCTCGCTCAACCTGTACCGTGACTTCCATAATCTTCATTCGAGTCTCCTTGTCCAAACTGTCAGCCATCAGCTCCCAGCTTTCAGTCCAAACCGAGGGGGGACTGCTGAGAGCTATAACTCACACTCCTCGCAGGTCGGGTGACCATATGTATTTATGCAACTGTATCTGGAGCCGTACCGGGAGCTTATCGGCCAAGATCCAATCTGCCAGCGTACCCACAGCGAGCGAGCCGAAGACCGGGCTGAAGAGGACCGGACAGCGGATGGTTACCCCATACTGAGCCAGAATCTCTCTGGCCCAATCGTAGTCAGCTCGATCGGCCAGGACAAATTTCGCCTCGTCTTTGGCCGCCAGACGAGACAGATTCGGCCAGTGCATGCGATCCGTCATCCCGCTCCCCGGACACTTGACGTCTAGAATGACATGTGCGCGGGGATCGACCGGTTCAATATCAACGGTGCCACTGGTCTCCAGGAGAACTCTGTAACCCGCATCGCAAAGTCTGGTGATAAATGGGAGACAGTCAGGCTGAACAAGCGGTTCCCCTCCTGTGACCTCTACAAGGGGGCACCCATAGTCCAGCACCTGTGCCAGGACATCATCGATCGAGCGCTCTTGCCCTCCATAGAAGGCATAGTCTGTATCGCACCAGGTGCAGCGAAGTGGGCATCCGGTTAATCGCACAAATACACAGGGCTGTCCGACATAGCTCGACTCGCCTTGAATGCTATGGAAGATCTCGGTGATACGCATAGCTCAAGACATGAAGCGCGAAGGGTGAAGGGTGAAGCGCGTGTCGGAAACGAACAAGTCGGTTAACATTAAACGATTCACGATGTTACTTCCACGTTATAACGGGCCAGCCCTGTAGTTGTGCTGTGCGAGCCATTCCCCTGATTGGGTTGACTACGAGCGGGTACCCGACCAATTCAAGAATGTCGCGATCGCCCGGGCTGTCGCCATAGGCGTAGGACTGGGTCAGATCCAGATTCATGTCTTTGGCGTGGACGAGGATCAGCTCACGCTTGCCGCGCCCGTAGGGGAATGGGGGAATCAACGCACCGGTATACACTCCATCCAGTTGTTCCGGCTTTGCCGCGAAGATCGTGGGCACATTTAGGAATTCAGCAAGGGGTTCGATTAAAAAGTCAGGTGCGCCAGTCACAAAGATCAGATGGTGACCGGCCTGTCGATGGTAATCCAGTCTCGCGCCACCCTGGAGCGATAGCTTGCTGACCATCTCGGCCTGACAAAACTCCCGCGCATAGGATTCAATATCTGCCGGCCGTTTGCCGGTCAGATACACTTTTCGTTCTCGGAGGGGGTGTAGGGAGAAGGGAGGCATATGCCTTGCCAGCCAGACCGCACTTCTGGTCAACTCACTCCATCCCACTAAACCACGCCGCCATAGAAACCTGAAGAATCCTATCTCGCTGGCTTCTCCGGGCAGGAGCGTGTTGTCGACGTCGAACAGGGCTGCGACGGATCCCTGCGTCCGTCGCTCAGCGACATCATCGAGGAGGGAGGATGTCAAAATATGGTGACTCTGCACAGTGTTGGAGGTTCCGGTGACTATGAGCCGTCCGATTCTACTGGACCCTCCATTGATTGACAAGGATTTTGGCCCACTTCTATAATGCACATCCCTCGGGCTCGTCATTCGTGAAGCGTGAAACGTCCGAATCCAAAAATGAACGACGCTTCACGAGGTACGCTTCACGCGTGACGCTTCACGGATTCGGTCGCCGAAGTGGTGAAATGGCAGACACGCACGTTTGAGGGGCGTGTGGCGCAAGCCGTGCGGGTTCAAGTCCCGCCTTCGGCACCAAATGACGCAGGTTCGCTCCCATTCCCCGTAATCAGGTTCCCAGCAAGTCATGGCGCGTGAGTGCTTCCATTCGGCCCAACAGCGTTGTGGATCCTCCATGCATGATCTAAAGGGCTATCCCCGAGGTCTTGTCCAATTCGCAGTCATCCCACGTGGTCCGTTCATGTGCCAAGGAGTTGCATTATGAGTTGTACCGATCATCTGTCGGAACTCGAAGCCCTGCGGTTGCAGGTGGCAGACCTCTCGCACAAACTCGCCGAGCGAGAGCAATCGATGAGCGCAGAACGCCGTGATCTTGTCGAAACGATACAGGATCTCCGCGAGCAGTCACAGCTCCTGCGTACCATTATCGAAGGCACAGCAGCCGAGACCGGAGATGAGTTTTTCGCTTCACTTGTTAAACACTTGACCTCGACGTTGCTTGTGCAATATGCAGTCATTGCGACAGTGAATGAAGGCCATCCTAAAAAGATCCGCACCCTCGCGGTCTCGACTGGAGGCACTCTCGCCGACAACTTTGAATATGACCTGGTCGATACTCCCTGTGCCACTGCACTGACAGAGGCTTTTGTCTGTTTCGATCGAGATATCCAGGCGACATTTCCTCAGTTCCAACGGTTGGCCGACCTCGGAGTTGAAAGCTATTGCGCTGTGCCGTTCCGGGCGAAGGACGGAGTCGTCAGAGGGTTGCTCATGGTCATGGATACAAAGCCGCTGCGACAGGCCGGCGATCTGCAATCCCTGCTAGGAGTCTTAACCCCGCGCGTGGCGGCGGAGTTCGAGAGAAGGCGAGCCGAGCAGGAACGTATCCAGACCCTGGCCGATTTACACAATGTGATAGAAACCGTTCCTGACATCATGTTCACCCTCGACATCCGAGGCAACATGGTGAAATGGAATCGTCGCGTCGTGGATGTCACGGGATACAGCCAACAGGAACTGTTGAACAAGCCCGCATTGGCCTTTGTCCCTCCGGAAGAACAGGCCCGCACGGCGACGGCGATTCAGCGGGCCTTCACGGAAGGATATGCCGAGCTTGAAGGCCATCTGCTGACCAAAGACCAGCGGCTCATTCCCTATCATTGGACCGGCGCCGCGCTCAAAGATCCACAGGGCCAGATCATTGGCATCACTGGGGTCGGAAGGGATGTGTCTGAGAAAAAGCGGGCGAAGTCGCTTCTTGAGGCCACGACTGAATCCATCGAAGAGGGCCTGTTAGTCATAGACCGTCAGGGCAATGTGACCAATATGAACCAGCGGTTTTTGGAGTTGTGGCGGATTCCTCAAGGCCTCGCGGATCGCCGTCAGGACAAAGCTCTGCTGGACTTCGTACTAGAACAGCTCCAGGATCCTGAGACCTTTCTGACCAAGGTGCGGGAGTTATATGACCATCCGGAGCAGGAGAGTGTTGACGTGCTGCTCTTTAAGGATGGACGAATGTTCGAGCGCTATTCGCGTCCCCACCTCCTTGCCGGAGAGATTGTCGGCCGGGTCTGGAGTTTCCTCGATATCACCGACCGCAAGCGTATCGAGGAAGCCCTGCGCGTGAGTGAAGAACGTTTCGCGCTGGCTGTAGAGGGATCCAGTGATATCCTCTGGGATGCCCACCGGCTTCCCGGTGAGCCCTGGTATGCACCGCAGACACCGATTTGGTGGTCTCCACGAGTCCGTGAATTGCTGGGTTTGGAAGCGTCAGAACCTTTCGAGACTCTCGAGCAATGGGCGGTAAGACTTCATTCCGACGACAAGAATCGTGTGTTCGACCAGCTGACTGCGCATATCGATCACCGAATCCCGTACGATGTCGAATATAGGCTGCGCACCAATCAAAGCGACTATCGCTGGGTTCGGGGGCGCGGTCAGGCGATATGGGATGAACAGGGAGAGCCTCGTCGCATGTCCGGCTCGTGCCAAGACATCACCGACCGCAAGCGCACAGAGATAGCGCGGGATGAATTACTGGCACGCATAGAGAAGATTTCTTCCCAAGTGCCGGGCGTAGTGTTCCAGTTCAAGCTCCGACCTGATGGAAGCTCGTGCTTTCCTTATGCGAGCGCGGGCATCCGGGATATTTTCCAGGTTTCCCCTGATGAGGTCCTGGAGGATGCCGCGAAAGTTTTCACCCTTCTCCATCCGGAGGACTTCGACGGCGTTGTCGCTTCCATCTCAAAATCGGCAGAGGCAATGCACCCATGGCAGCATGAGTATCGAGTGAAATTCTCCGACGGGACAGTCCGATGGCTCTTTGGCAACTCCATCCCTCAAAAGGAGGCGGATGGTTCTATCCTTTGGCACGGATTTATCACCGACGTCACCGAGCGCAAGCGCACGGAATCCGCGCTGCGAGCCAGTGAAGATCGATTCCAGGCCATCTTTGACCACACGTTCCAATTCATCGGCCTGATGAATACCGACGGCACGTTGATTGAGGCCAACCGGTCAGCATTGCAGTTTGCCGGACTCCGAGAGGAGGACGTCATCGGACGATTATTTTGGAACACGCCCTGGTGGACTCACTCAGCAGAACTACAAGCTCGGTTGCGTGAGGCGGTTCTGGAAGCCGCCGGTGGAACCCTCGTTCGGTTTGAGGCCACACATCCCTCTCCCACCGGGGAACTGGCATATGTCGATTTCTCGGTCAAGCCCGTTCGAAACAAGGACGGCGAGATCACGCTTTTGATCCCCGAGGGTCGCGACATCACTGAGCGCAAGCAAGCTCAAGATGCGCTTGTTAAGAGCGAGCGCCAGCTGCGCACGGTGCTCGATGCCCTACCGGTAGGTGTCTGGTTTACCGATCAATCGGGCAAGCCGATATTGTCCAATCCTGCCGCCAAGCAGATTTGGTCCGGCATCAAACAGGTCGGAATTGAGACAACCGATGATAATTCCGGATGGTGGGAGGCGGTCGGGTCATCGGACGCATTCCATCGCTGGGCCTTGAGCCGATCGCTGACAAAAGGAATTTCTTCACTGAACGAAACCCTTGATCTTGAGTGCCTCGATGGAAGGATAAAGACTATTCGCAACACGACCGTTCCGGTCCAGGACCCAGACGGCGATATTCTTGGCGCGATTGTGCTCAATGAAGATATGACGGCGCTACGGCAGATGCAGGGAGCTCTCAAATTGACTCAGTCCTCTGTCGACCATGCAGTCGAGGGGTTCCTATGGATAGACTCTGATGCCAGGATTCTGAACGTCAACGACGCGACTTGCCGTATGCTGGAATATACCCGCGACGAACTGACGACCATGACGGCGCACGACATTGACCCGAATTTTCCTCAGGAACTCTGGCCAGCCCGTTGGGAAGAATTGAAGCGGAAAGGGTCCATGACGTTCGAGTCGAAACAGTGGTCGAAGACCGGACGGGTTCTGGACACGGAAGTCACTGTGACCTGTCTGGACTATGAGGGGAGACAATACGGCTGTGCCATCATGCGGGATATCGGAGAGCGCAAGCGGGCGGAAATAGCACTGCGTCAGAGCGAAGAACGGTATCGCTCGCTGTACGACGAAACTCCGACCATGTACCTTACGTTGACGCCGGATGGGACAGTGCGCTCCGTCAACCGTTTCGGAGCCGATCAACTTGGATACCAGGCAGAAGAAATTATCGGGCGCTCGGTACTCGACCTGTTCCATGAAGACGATAGGAAAATGGTTGCAGCTAAGCTGACTGAGTGTCTCGAGACACCGGGCACTGTCAGAGAATGGGAATTTCGGAAAGTGCGGAAAGACGGGCAAACCATTTGGGTTCGGGATATGGCCCGTGTAGGGCAATCTTCTACCGGAGAGACCATCGTGCTGGTGACGTGCGAGGATATCAGCGACCGCAAGCGCATGGAAGATGTGCTACGTCAACGAGAGCGCGATCTGCGGGTCGCGGTTGAGGAACGGGAACGGATCAGCCAAGATCTGCACGATGGCATCTTACAGTCACTCTTTGCTGTAGGCCTCGCCCTCGAATCGGCCAAATCGAAGATGCCTTCACGTATCCGCAAGACATCCGGTGCGCCACTCGATCAGGCTATTGATCAGTTGAATCGTGTTATGCACGAGATTCGAAACTTCATCGCAGGGTTAGGCTCGGACTTGCTCAAGGGGAAGAATTTACCCGCGGCGTTGCAGCAGATGCTGGATTCGCTCACACAGACCCACGCTACGCAGGTGCGTCTCGCGGTCGATGACCGGGCCACCCGGGGTCTATCGGCTGAACAGTCTCTGCACATGCTCCTTGTCATCCAGGAGGCGGTCAGTAACTGTATCCGGCATGGACGTGCGCAGGAGGCCACGGTGTCGCTCAAGGTGTTAAAGCAAGGTGTCCGGCTGAGCATTCGCGACAACGGCAGTGGATTCAACCCAAGGGTTGCCAGGCAAACCGGGCATGGGTTGACCAATATGGCCGCCCGGGCCCAAAAAATGGGAGGGCGGTTTAGCGTGGTTTCGAAGATTAACGAGGGAACACGCGTTGTCGTGGACCTGCCGAAAGAGGCCGCCCTTGTCCCTCGCTAAGACTAAACCGATTCGCCTGCTTCTGGTCGACGACCACGAAGTCGTTCGTATCGGTCTGCGAGCCGTCTTACACAACAATCGCGGTATTACTGTCGTCGGTGAAGCAGGAACCAAAGTCGACGCGGTGCGGGCAGTCAATCGACTCCGACCGGATATCGTTCTGATGGATGTTCGACTCCCTGATGGCTCGGGGGTCGAAGCCTGTCGTGAAATTCTTGCCGAGTATCCCGCAACACGAGTCATCTTTCTCACTTCTTTTACCGATGATGATTCTGTGTTGGCAGCCGTGCTAGCCGGCGCGCAGGGATATATCCTCAAGAATATTGACTCCGATCTATTGATTCGATCGATTCACTCTGTTCGCAAGGGGCAATCGATTCTCAATCCTGCTGTCACCCAACGAGCGCAGTATTGGATCAAAGCCCAGCCGGCTCTAGCCGGCTCGGCGCAGCGACAATCCCTTTCTCCCCAAGAAGAGCGTGTGCTGGCATTGGTCGCGGAAGGGCTCACCAATAAAGAAATTGGGGCCGCGTTGCAACTCAGCGACAAGACAGTCAAAAATTATCTCGCTAATATGTTCCAAAAATTGCGTATCTCACGCCGCGCCCAAGCTGCCACCTTCTTCGCCACACGTAAAATCTGACCGCTCGCCTGCGCGTCACTCGCTGGTCTTTCTGGTTGAATTGGTCTCTCTGGTTGGCGGAACTCACCAGCTAGAAATACTAGACCGACGGCATAGACGAGACAGACCAGATAGACCATTCCCGATGACAAATTGTTCGTTTGCCCGCTCACCCGTGGAAATGGTACAGTTCCTTGTCTCTCAGCAATGCACCGTGCGCAAGAATCCGGGGTCCCCGAGACATTCACCAAAGCCGAGGCATGATGCCGTCAGTTCTTGTCGTTGATGACGAAGACCAACTTCGTCAATTGATTCGAGAAATATTGGAGCAGGCCGGTTATCAGGTCACGGAAGCACGTGATGGAAAGGAGGCCGTTCAGCAGTATAGGCTCGCACCAGCCGACGTGGTTATTATGGACATTCTCATGCCTGAGCAGGATGGCCTAGAGACCACCTCCACATTGCGACGGGAATTCCCGAACGTGAAAATCATCGCGATCACCGGCAGCAGTGAAATGATCGGTATTCTCAGTTTTCTCGACGTCGCCAAAATGTTGGGCGCCCACCGTGCGCTTCAGAAACCCTTTGAGATGCAGACTCTCCTCGACACGGTCCAGGCCGAATTGCAAAACTAGTCCGTTTCAACCTACCTCTTTTTTCCGCAAGCCTGTTCGCCCAGCATCGGTGAGCTTGACCGTGAGTCAGAGAATCGTTAAGGTGGGACCCGGTCGAAAGCCTGCAATCGGCCAGGGAGTTGTGGAAAAGGGACCACATACATATGCCCCGTCTCAGCAGAGGACCACAATCACACCGGCGAGGGACATATCATTCGCATCCCTTGGTGGGGGTGTTGGGCGGAAGCAAATCCGATTTTCCAATCTTAGAAAAGGCCGTTGCAATCCTGACGGAGCTTGGGATTCCACACGAATTGATGGTCGTCTCTGCGCACCGGACACCGGATCGCTTGTTTGCCTATGCAGAACAGGCTCCCGGACGGGGGATTGAGATCATTATTGCCGGTGCTGGAGGGGCAGCCCATCTTCCTGGGATGCTGGCTGCGAAGACGCACTTGCCCGTCATTGGGGTTCCGATCCCGACGGAGAATCTTCGTGGGCTCGATTCGCTTCTCTCCATCGTGCAGATGCCAAAAGGGATTCCCGTCGCGACGGTGGCCATCGGAGGGGCCGAGAATGCCGCTTTGCTTGCGGCACAAATTCTGGCTGGCCGATATCCAAAGATTGCCGCGCGCGTGAAATTATTCCGCCGGGCACAGACGGACGGTGTGCTCCAATCTCCTGAAGCGAAGGGCCTGGTAGCTGGAACAAGAGGTTCCAGCCGTCCAAGTCACAAGTCGTGAAATCTGTAGTTATTGAGCCAGGATCTGTCCTGGGCGTGCTGGGCGGAGGACAGCTGGGCGCCATGTTCACCATGGCGGCACGCCGTCTCGGCTATTCCGTTGCCGTCTGGGACCCAGATCCGGAGGCGCCTGCCCATCCTGTCGCCACGTACAGTTTCCCACATCCATTCAGTGACCAGGACCTGGCTGGGCGATTTGCCGACTTGGTCAGCGTTGTGACCTATGAATGGGAAAATATTCCAGCGGATCTCTGTCAAGCGTTGGACCAGCGGAAGCCGGTTCGTCCCTCCAGCGCGGTTCTGAGAGTGATTCAGGATCGCCTCGAACAAAAGGGGTTTTTGGCCTCCAATGGATTTCCCGTTCCTGTCTTCGCCGGCCTGACTATTCCCGATCAACTGACGAAGGCAGTCTCGCAGGTTGGGTATCCAGCCCTCTGCAAAACTGCAACAGCCGGTTATGACGGCAAAGGACAATGGAGGATCCTCCAGGAGTCCGACGTCCGGGTGGTAGAGCAAGCGTTGTCGAAATCTATTCGCCCTGGCATGCGATGGATCGTGGAGTCCTTGGTGCCGTTTGAACGGGAACTCTCGATCCTGGTGGTCCGTGGAGCTGACGGGCAGAGTTGCACCTACCCCTTGGCTGAGAATGAACATGACGAGGGGATTCTTCGAACCACCATGGTGCAGGCCACAGGCTCTTCAGCTATGGCAGAGCGGGCAGCTGCTCTTGCATGTGATGTCGTTGATCGGCTAGGCGGCGCTGGGGTCTTCTGTCTCGAATTATTTCAGCTGCCAAGCGGGAAACTGCTCATCAACGAGATTGCCCCAAGGCCCCATAACTCAGGCCATTACACACTGGATGCTTGCACGGTCTCCCAGTTCGAGCAGCAGGTTCGTACCACCACCGGCATGCCACTTGGCGAGGTGCGGCTGCTGAGCCCCGCCGTTATGGTAAATCTTATCGGAGACGACGCCGCAATGCTTCTGGAGGGTGCAGGCTGTCGAAACCTATTGAATGTTCCCGGCGCAGTACTGCATCTCTATGGCAAACGCGCCATTCGCCCCCGTCGCAAGATGGGGCATGTCACGTTTCTTGGCGAGACGCTCAGCCTCGCCCTCGATCGCGCGAAGCAATTTCGTGACGGCCTGCACAATAGCCGCGCCCTCTCCGCTTAGAACCATTCGAGTGGCCTATTCTTCCCCTGTGGCACCAGACGGGCCCGTCGTCGCTTCCAGAGAAGTCCACCCAGTGAGCTTTCTTGGCCATCCCGCACCGTTCTCTTTTGTGACCTGTTGGAGCAATCTGGACTCGAGGTTTAATCGTTTCGCGCCATAGGCCACGGGAAAAACGTGGTTTAGTCCTGCCGAAGTATGGGTACGAGACTTGCTGTATTTTTAGCCTTCGGTCGCCCGAACAGGAGGTCATACGGATGAGCAGCCTCACTCTCTCCTCTGAGTACCCCGTTGAAGAGCCGGCGGCAGACTCCTGCCATGGCAGTATGATTTCGCGGCAACGATATGTTGTGCTTCAGTCGCTGGTCGGCGTCATGTTGGCATATCAGTTGTTGTCCGCTGTCAATCTGATCGCAAGTCTCCCGACATGCCTGGTGATTATCGGCGGATTAGGGGCGCTGGTCCTCTGCCTGTGGTATGTCCCGCTCGCAATTCTCCAGGCAGCCTGGTTCAGTGGGATACTGATCGGGATTGATACGGTTCTCGTGACCGCGACGATGTTGCTTTCGGGTAATGTCCAATCTGAGCTCTATCTGTCCTATTTCGTCCTTATGCTCATTGCCGCCTCCGTGCGCAAGATTTCCCATATCATTGCCTTGTCTCTGTTGCTCTGTACCGGCTATGGCATGATCCTCTATCAAGGGATCGTCCAAACTGGCTCATTGTCGCCCGGACATCTGTTGGGCTTACCGGTTTTGTTGGTGATGGCGACGTTCTATGGACTCGCCTTGCAAACAATAGGAACCGAGCAGCAACAAAAAACCCTCCTGCTGGGGAATATTGAGGCCCTGAGACAAACCGAACAGGCCTTGCAGGCATCGCGCGATCAGTTGGATGCCAGTGTCAAGGGTCTCAAGGGAGAGCTCTCGCGGGCGAATGAGCATGTCCAGCAGGGGAAGAGGGAACGACAGAGTCTTGAACAGCGATTGCATGAGACCCAGAAGATGGAAGCGATCGGTCGGATTGCCGGAGGTATCGCCGAAGAACTGCGCCAGCTCGTATCGGTGATCGGGAGACAGACGGGAGTGGCCCTCTCTCGTCTCAAGTCGGACGACCCCCTCTATGGGGCGGTTGACGACATATTTCGAAGCGGAGAGCAGGCTGCAGTCCTGACCGCTCAATTGGCCGGCGTAGGCTTCCAGGACAGCCAAGTCCGGCAGGTGCTTTCGGTCAGGTCCTTGCTGGAAGAGATCCAGGAAGTGATGAAGGGACTGCTCCCGACATCCATTGATTTCAGCATGGCCGTAGACGATACGCCGATGGAGGTCGAGGTTGATCGTGAAGGACTTGAACAGGTCCTGCTTCATCTTGCGGTGAATGCCAGGGATGCCATGCCAACCGGCGGTCGCTTGCGGATCGAAGCGAAGCGATCATTGCATGATCGTCGTTCCGAGGTGCTGATTCAAGTGACGGATACAGGAAGCGGAATGAGTCTGGAGACGCAGTCGCGCATGTTCGAACCCTTCTTTTCAACAAAGGAAATGAATGTGGGACTCGGACTCACTGCGGTCTATGGCATCATGAAACAGAGCGCAGGGCAAGTGGAGGTCGTCAGTCGTCCAGGCGAAGGCACTGTGGTACGAGTGACGCTTCCCCTTATACGACAGGGCCGGCCGCCTGTCCCGTCTATCTCAGTCAATTGCTCAGCCAAAGGCCAGGAAACGATTCTGTTGGTGGAGCCGAATGAAATCGACCGTAAGCTCGCGCTCGCCACATTGTTGCGCCATCGCTATCAGGTCTTGGAGGCGAGTTCGCCGGTTGAAGCCTTGCTCCTCACGCAGCATTATGCCGGAGCCGTTCATGTGACCGTGACCGGTCTGATGATGCCGGAGATTGGCGGACGTGAGTTAGCCCGCCGGCTGCTAAAGCAATATCCGTTGATGAAGCCGCTCTTCGTGTCCGGGTATGACGATGAAACGATGGTGTCGCATCGACTCAATCCGCGGTTTCTCTTGAGGCGCCCCTATCGCCAGGCCGGCCTGGTGGAAAAAGTTCGTGAGTTGCTCAATGGGTGAGTATCGGATGGTTGATCCGGTTGGTTTGGTTGATCTAAGTCAATCAAACCAACCAGGCTAGTTGTCCCACCGGCCTCTGCGGCTCGGAGCAAAGAAGCGCACGTTCGGTCGTTTAAACAGACCAATCAACGCCATCCCCGCCACAAATCCTCCGATATGGGCGAAGAAGGCGACGCCTCCTCCGCTGCTGCCGATGCTCATTCCTCCGCTCAACAGTTGCATCACAAACCACATGCCGAGGACAACGCCGGCTGCCACCCTCGTTGTACCCAGCCCCGGCATGATGACCAGCACGGTGGCTCGCGGGAACAGCAGCACATAGGCGCCCAAAATGCCGGAAATGGCGCCGCTCGCTCCGACCATGGGAATAGCTGAGGATGGATCGGTCAAGGCATGGCTCAGGGCGGCCAGAATTCCGCAGGCAAGGTAGAACCCGATGAATTTTGCATGTCCCATGACGTCTTCGATGTTGTTCCCGAAAATCCAAAGGTACAACATGTTTCCGATCAGGTGCATCCAGCCACCGTGGAGGAACATGCTCGTGATCAATGTAGCGTAAACAGGAATGGATAAGGCCGTTTCAGAGAGGTCGGCCTCTCCGAATAGGAGGGCCGGGATCGCTCCATACTGGAACACGAATGTATTATCAGGGCCGACAGGCAGGCTGGCCTGGTAGAAAAAGACGAGGACGCAGGCCGCAATAAAGCCGACTGTCACAACCGGGGTCAGCTCCGTTGGGTTGTCGTCGTGCAGAGGAATCATGGAGCTCTTGGTAAGGGAAGAAAACCGTTATTTGGTTTGCTTTGTGTGTTTGGTTAAACAAGGCCGATTAAATAAACAAAACAAACCAGATTGAACCAGATCAACCAGGAAGGCGGCGACGGTCGACAACTGATCGGGGAAGTGCCGGGTTATCCGGCAATGAGCCATCGGCTCCGAGGGCGACTGAAAATCCCGCGGCATGCGTATGGCCTCCACCGCCGAAGGAGGCCGCGATAGTGCCCACATCCGTGCCGTCCTCTCGGGAGCGCATGCTGTAGTAGCGGCGTCCATCGCGATCGTGCCATATGACGCAGAACGGATGCTTCGCAGAGAGCTGTTCGCCGATCTGACTGGTCAGGATCGCGCTGTGGACCGACGGCACGATGGCACCATGAAAGTCGATCAACATGGCCTGCGCCGCGAGCTTGCTCACGAGCTCGTTTTCATACCGTAGGATAGCTCGCCCTTCCTGCTCCAGCTCGTTCTGTTTGAAGCGATTCCACAGATGATAATCGAACGGATAGGAGGCGACGGCCGCATTGATTTCCCGGCTGGAGGGAAGGGCCCATGTCCAGAGATCTTTGTCCTGAATATACTCGAGAAGCCACGGCGTCGGCTGATCGTGTGCCCATTCCCAGGCCAGGACCGCGCCAGACTTTTTCATGTCGAAATAGGCATAGGGCAGGCCGGCAAGGGCTTTCTCTGCGGTGATGTGATGATCGAGCACGAGGAGTGCCTGAGTCTGAGCGGCGAGGATTTCCAGCGTTTCGCGGGCATAGCTGAAATCCACGATGACGACTCGTTGGCCTTCCAACCCTGTGGGAGGTGGATTGCCGTGTTTGACAGGAATAAAGCGGGCCGTGGGAGATCGACTCCATAGCGCCCACGCAGCGCCGAATCCATCTGCGCATTCCGCGTGATAGAGGACGACAGTGGGGGAGGCAGAGAATGGGTGATGTATACGGGAACCAGTCATCGACTCAGAGCATACCACGACCCTCCGCTGAGACTAAAGTCTCATTGTGGTAGGAGTCATAGTGCGTTGAGATGATCGATCAATTGGCGCAAGCGACTTGCGCTTCGACGGTTTGAGGTAAAGGTCAAGCGAGGCAGGTTTGCCAGGTCTGGCTCATCGAGTTCTTCGGGGAGCGGCCCTCGCAGCACGAAGGTGCCTTCAGATAACAGATCGCCAAAGATTTCATGGAGGCCGGCCACCTGCTCAGCAGAGATGCCCGTTTTCAGACGCATGGCCAGATACCGGCCTACATACCGGATCGAGTGAAAGCGGCGGTAAAATTTCCTGATTTCATTGATGGCGTCGTCCACGGAAGAAGTAATCTTGAACAGGCTGAGATCTTCAGGACTGATTAGTTGACGGGCTAACAGTTGGCGGGTGATGAAGTCGTTCCATTCGTCCCAATAGTCGCAACCAGGAGCCTGGAGACACAGGATCGGCTGGGGATCGCTCTTGCCGGTCTGGGCGAGTGTTAAGATTTCAAAGCCTTCATCATGTGTTCCGAAGCCGCCCGGGAACAATGCGATGGCATTGGCTTCTTTTTGGAAGATGAGTTTTCTGGTGAAAAAATATTTGAAGGTGACGAGCTTTGGATCATCGGCGATGGTGGCATTTGGGCCCTGCTCGAAGGGCAGCATGATATTGACCCCGAAACTGTTCTCACGCCCGGCGCCCTCCTGGCAGGCGCGCATGATTCCGTCGGCTCCCCCGGTAATGACCATAAATCCTTCCTCGACGATCCGACGGGAAAAGTCGAATGCTATCCGGTAGTTCGGGTCATCTGGGGCCGTACGGGCTGAGCCGAACACGCTGATCTTCCGCCTATTTCGGTAGTCATGAAAGACACGGAAAGCATGCCGAAGTTCCTTTACGGTGCGGTTGACGATTTTGAGATCCAGTACATCCAAGCGAGCTTCGTGGAGCCGAAGCGTCCCAGTGAGGAGTTCCTTCATGATCGAGGCTTGCAGATCATCTTCCGGACTATCCAGCAGAAGGCGAATTTGGTTGAGGAGCGCCTCATTCGAGGGAAGGGGACGGGAACGGGTCTGGGAGGTGTTCATCTGGTGATCCGTGTGTTGCTGTTTTTTTCTTCCAGGCAGAAAAATTCTATCAGCTGATCGCCTATTGGTCAAAAGAATGGCGCATACGTGTGAGGTTTGCCTGGATGACTCACTCCGCAGGAAGCTCGGACGAGGGAGCGTAGAAGCCTTCGTGAATAATGCGGACTACGCGCGGTTGGGTAGGGGAGGCATTGTTTGAAGTGCCCAAGCTCTGATACGCGCAAGGTCGCTTGACGAAAGGTCAGTGAACTGAATGTCGACATGCCACATGCAGGCTCCGCTCGACAGTTGATCGGTCTCTGTATCATGAAGTTTGCTGGCTAGAACCCTTCCACGGATGGTTAAGGGGGTATTTTGGCCAGAAATGGAAAACGCCAGGACAACGTTCGATTTTGGCGCGAGCTTCGTTGTCATCTCGACCAACGCACCGACATGGTTAAGCTGGGTGATCATGGCATTAAAGTTCAGTCCGGGTGCCGAGGCTTGTCCGACCACGCTGACGACAACCGGGATCTTCGTGTCACGCCTGGTTGGCGCGAGCATCAGGTTTTGTGCACTGAGTACCCCGACCGGTTGGTTTTGTTTGGTGACAATCAAGAGAGAGGCCCCTGTCGCGACCATGAGTGTTGAGGCTTCTGCCAGGACCTCATCGTACTCGATGAACTGCACCGGGCGTGTCATGATTGTCCGGACTTCGATGTCATGCGGTTCGAGACCCTGAGCGATGACCTTTTTCACGATGTCGGTCGGCGTCATGAGGCCGAATCGGGTGTCGGTATCTTTGACAAGCAGGCAGGGGGCCTGTTCTCGTTCCAGGAGCAGCGCTGCCTCGCTGACAGAGACATTTCCAGGGACTTGCACGACACCCGGTGTCATCATATGGGCAACCATAGTAGATAAGAGATGTGTCGGCTTGAAGGACCTGTCATTATCGTTGTGCATGGGTTCGAGACCTCCCCCGAGTCGCGCCTGCACGATTCGTGAGGGTTTCGCCTCCAGCGACGTAAGCCAAGTATAGCAGATGAGGCTTCCTGGCCCGTAACCGGGGCTTCCCTTGTCAAACAAGGGGTTTGGCGAATAGACTAGGCCAATTGTTCGCGCAGCACAAGGGGGGAGCGATGGGTGATTCGGATTTCATTCGTCAGGACTTTCAACGTCGCCTCAGGGAAATTCCTGCACAGGGGATGGGACTGTCAGTCGATGTCTATACTCCCGATCTATTCGAACTGGTGAAAAAACTCAGAGAGCGAGGGCTCCGGCCCGGCTATCTGGAAGTCTTTAAGGCGACGACGACCGCATTGACAAAGGTTCGCCGGGAACTATCGGGCATACCGTTGGCCTACCACGGTGAAGGCCTGTGGATCACGCAGCCGGACGTACAAGCGTCTCCGTTTTTTGATCGGGACCTCGAAGAGATGGTGATGCAGCTGAATAGCTTGCAGAGCCTCTGGTTGAATCATGAATGCGCGACGAAGCAGATGGCGGGCTACTCGTTTGGTACCTATCTCCCCCCACTCTATACCCCATTGAGTGCCCGGGTAGTAGCCGGCAATATCGCGCTGGTACAGCAGGCGATGGATCGGCAGGCTGCTCGAGCGGATGGAACTGCCCCCCTCTTCCTTTTGGAGATGCCACCCCTCACATACTTTGCTGCCGGTACGATACCGATTTCCTATTTTTTTCAGCTCGTGACGGGCTTGACGCCCTGCGGTCTTGTGCTCGACATCGGACACCTCTGGACCGTGTATCGTTATACGTCCGCCTGTCGACGGATCTCCCTCGAGCGATTCATCGAGGAATTTCTCGCCGAATTCCCTCTGGAACGGGTTGTGGAAATTCATGTCGCAGGGCTGGCCTATCATGAATCGGCTGATCAGCTACAAGGAGGACAAGGACTTCCGGAATGGATCGATGCCCATGCTGCTCCGATTCCCTCGATCCTCTTCGCCATGCTTGAGCAGGTTCTGGCCCATCCAAACCTTGTCAGTCTCCGGGCGATCGCGCTGGAAGTGGATACTAAACCGATTGAGGTGATTGTGGAGGAGTATGCACAAACCGTCGGGCGTTTTTCTTTCCTTGTTCAGCAGGCGATGGCCCGAGACACATCGGTAGGACAGTTGAAGAAGGCGACGTGTTGTCCAGTCTCAATTCAGGAGTCTGAATGCCAATCCGAACGGCAACAGTTGCGCGACGATTATGAACGGTATGCTCGGATCATTATAGGGCAAACTCCGATTTTAGGTCCGGAGTGGCAGGAAGTCGCTCTGGAGGGAAGCGGGTTAAGACGGTATCGCACAGCTTACGTTCCACACGAGATTCTCCATTGGGGAGGAGACCTTGAGGGGATGTTTCCGCAGACCTGCCTGGCTCTAGCCGAGCGGGGCGTTTGCCTGGCAGAGTTCGTGGATTTCTGGTTCCGGTCCCCACGACCCCTTACCCACTCCTACGATTTTTTTCTCCTCAAGATCGAACGGTTTTTCGAATTTGCGACGGAACGCATACCGGAGATGCGTGCCTCCGTACAACAGGAATGCGACCTGTTGCGCCGGGCCTATGGTCAAGCTAATGAAGCGGGGGAATCAATGGTGGAGCTGGAGTGGACCAGATGAGTTTCTGGCAATCACTCCCCAAGCCGATTATAGGTATGGCGCCGATGGACGGGGTGACTGATGCAACGTTTCGCCATACCGTCGCGATGCAGGGAAAACCGGACGTCTCCTTCACGGAATTCACTCATGTCCATGATGTCTGTCGTGGCCCGGAGTTCTTGTTGGACTCCCTCATCTATCATGAGGCTGAACGACCGGTGGTTGCGCAGTTGTATGGAAAGGAGCCGGACCTTTTCTATCAGGCGGCCCATGCAGTCTGTGAATTGGGATTCGACGGATTGGATATCAACATGGGCTGCCCCTCGCGGAGTGTTGCTTCATCGGGATCAGGCGCAGGGCTGATCAGAACGCCAGATGTCGCTCAGGCCATTATGCAGGCTGCCAGACAAGGAATTGCCGATTGGGCGGCCGGTCAGACCCTTGAGGGAGCGGGGCTCAAGCCAGCCAGAGTGGCGGCAATCCATAGGCTGAACGAGCGGCGGCAGGACGGCCGCCCGCTCATCCGACAGAAGATCCCCCTGTCGGTCAAGACCCGTCTTGGCTATGATGTAGTCGTTGTCGACCGGTGGATTGGACATCTCCTCACAGAACGGCCTGCGGTCATTTCTCTGCACGGCCGTACCTTGCAACAAATGTATCGAGGGGAAGCAGATTGGAGTGCCATATCCCAGGCTGCGGGAATCGTCCAGGGGAGCGGGACTTTGCTCTTCGGCAATGGGGATGTGCACAGTTATCATGATGTCATCCGCCGCGTGCGGGATACCGGAGTTGATGGGGTGTTGGTGGGGCGAGCGGTCCTTGGATCCCCCTGGTTCTTCCGAGAAAAAGAGGAGGCGCGACTCGTCCTGCAGCAACTTGTGTCTGAAAAGGGGCTTGAGCCGTGGGTTCCTCGACTGGACTATCGCTTCGAGGTACTGCTCGATCATGCGAGACGATTTGAAACGATCTGTGGACAAGGCCAGTTTCGACGAATGCGCAAACACCTGGGCTGGTACTGTAAGGGATTTCCTCATGCCGCCTCGCTTCGAGCCGATATGTTCCGAGTCTCATCGGTTGCCGATCTCGAGCAGGTACTTATCGATTTCCGCATGCGCAACGAGGGTCTGAGCGAGGTCTCCGGTCTGGTGCTGACTGAACCCTCTCCGACATTGTAAATGTCGCTCATTCTGGCTTCCACTTCTCCACGCCGCCGCGAGTTGCTCGCGCTACTGGGCATCCCCTTCGAAGTCAAGGTTCCATCCTTCGAAGAGCGACTGGTGACTGATCGCCCGGCGATCGAACAGGTCGAGCTCTTCGCCCAGGGCAAAGCCCGGTCGGTTGCACGGAGGGAGAAGGATGCGATCGTGCTGGGGTGTGATACCGTGATTGAATTGGACCGCGAGGTATTTGGGAAACCGGCCGATCTGGCTGAGGCCCGTGCGATGCTTCGACGCCTGGCGGCGCGTGATCACTATGTGCACACGGCGGTCGCGCTCGTCTGGTCAGGTCGGAAGGAAGAGGTTATCGCCCTGTCTACAGCTGTCGTTCGGATGAGGCCCTTCGATGAGCGAGCGCATGAACGTTATCTAGAGACGGAGGAAAGTCTCGGCAAAGCCGGTGCATACTCGATTCAAGGAGAGGGTGGTGACTTGGTCGATTCTATCGAGGGGGATTTCCCGACTGTAGTCGGGTTGCCCCTCCGCCTGGTCGCTCAACTGCTTGGGCAATGCGGTGTAAAAATGCCGGTCGACCTTGACGAACTCTATGCCTGCAAACCCTACGCTAACTGGAATCGCTTTCAAGGTTGATTGCAAAGGGATGAAGGCTTCCGTACAATGCCGCCTCATTAATCGCTGTTTCGTCGGTGGAGGGAGTCATGCGCGTGCCATGTGTGACAACGTTGATGCACATTGGTCGCGTTGCTGCCTGTACGGTTGCGGGCCTGGTGACAGTGTTTGGTGTTCAGTCCGTCTTGGCGATCGATGTGAAGGTTTCGATAGAAGAGGCGCACAAGGCCTTGGAAGCCGGGCGGGCTCCCATGGAGAAGGCCAATACGCCGGAAGAGGTCAGGAAAGTTCTCCAACAAGCTTCTATGGTTACGCGTGTAGGAGCCCATCCAGAGAAAGATCCGTGCGGAGCCAGCGCCATTCTCCGGACCAAACGCTATCGACTTGAAGCCTTTGGCCGGCAGGAAGCGGCAGAGTCCAAGAAGAGGAAAATGGAGGTGCGGATGCCAGACGAATTCATCAAGAAGGTCGTCGACATGCCCAACATGGAGATTGAGGTTCAGCTCTGTGGCGATGACGAATACTTTGCAGAAGGTGCCTTGATCGAGCTGCAGCAGGGCTCCAAGAGGATCAAACCCATCGATCTTGGTAAGGCTGAACGTGGTCGAAAGAATGAGGGAAGCGGTCCAATCTACCGATCGCGTTTTACTGCTCTGTTTGCATATGAAACCTTTGATCCCACCGCCTCGTCCATTTTCGTCATTAATCTGCAGGACGGAAGTGAAGCGAGGATAGCCGCTGATTTCTCCAAGGTGAAGTAGACACTTCATTCGCTTTCTGACGACCAATTAAACCATCAGGACTCGCACTCGTTCTCGTGAGGCTCGCGGCTTTGCCCCACTGGCGCCGAAACCGTTCATGCGGCAGTTACCAGAGTAACAACGTCTGCTGCAGGGGGGCTTGTTGCCTTTTGCCACAGCACTCTTCTATCCTAGGGTCTAGAATGCCTCATGGTCACCTTTCCCACCTTCAAAGGCTTTCTCAGAGGCTTGTTAAATCACAGGGATTGGAGATTCCCTGGGTTCACCTTGTCTGGCATGGCCTTCGCTTTTAAATGGGCAAGTCATGTTACTCCAAGGAAGGCTGGTGCGTTCGCATGCACAGACGGGGAGGGGGAGATAGAAACCGATGACTTCAAAATGGTTTAGCACTCCGGTCATTCCGATATGTCATTTGAGGAGAGAAAATGAATAGATCGATGAGTGCCACTGTGCTGTTTGTCGCTCTGATAGTATCTCAGCCTGTTTGGGCGCATACCGACGAGTCTCTGGATGCGATGCTGTCGCCACATGGTGGACAAGTCCGTGCGGCAGGTCCGTATCATTTGGAGCTTGTTGCCAAGGATGGAGAGCTCGTACTGCATGTAACTGATCATGCGAATAATGAGATAAACACCACCGGCGCAGAAGGTACGGCAAACGTTCAACAGGGTAAAGCTGGCAGCAAAATAAAAGTCAAACTGGAACCGTCACAAACCAACACATTGGCTGGTAGCGGCGAGTTTCAAGTCGATCCTGAGACTGTGATCGTGGTGTTTGTTAAAATGCCGGAACAGGAGGCCTATGCCGCTCGATTTACCCCGCTCAAACCAAAGTCTGTCGGGACGGGAATGAAAACGGGAGGAGACCATGATCATGGCCATGGCGATCAGCATAAAGGGCATTGAGTTGTAGAAGGTTGCGTCGTCAAATGTTGCTGTCGGCGTTAATGAGGAAGACATCATGAATGAAAGGGGAACAATCAGGGGGTTTTTTGAGCAGGATCATGACCGGTTGGACGAATTGTTCAAGACCTTTCAGCAATTGAAGCGGTCTGAGTTCACCAAGGCTGAGCAGGTGTTCAAGGAATTTAAGATTGGCTTGCAGCGCCATATCGTGTGGGAAGAAGATCTGCTCTTTCCTCTCTGGGAAAAGAAAACCGGCATGTCCGATAGCGGGCCGACGCCTGCTATGCGGAATGAGCATCGCCAGATTGGGCAACAGCTTGAAGCCATTCACCGCAAGGTGGAGATCCAGAATGTGGATACCGATCAAGAAGAACAGGGCCTGTTGAACCTGCTCGGCTCCCATAATAGGAAGGAAGAGCGTGCGCTCTATCCCGCGATCGATCAGGTTGCCAGTGCGGAAGAGAGAGAGGGAGTATTTCTCAACTTGACCAATATCCCAGAAGAGCGTTACAAACTCTGTTGTGGAGGGCACTGACTGGTATAGCTAAAAGATGCGATGTGGTAACTGATGTCTATGTTCCGTCTTACACACAGAGGAGGGTCTTATGTCGAGAATTAAGGAACTCAGAGCCTCGTTCGACAAGAAGCTCGATGCCCTGGAGCACCAGGCATTGGCATTTGAGGCACAACTGACCCAAACGAAAGATGAGGCAGTGCAGCGACTAGAGCAGCGTAAGCAACAACTTCGGGATTTGCTTACGCAGGTCCAGACTGATGTGCAGAAGTCGAAGGAGATGGCAGACCAGGCGAAGACTGAAGTGCGGGCCAAGCTCGAACATCTTCAAGTGCAATTAGCTCTCGGTAAAGCTGATGCGCGCGACTCATTGGAGGAGCAAAGAACGAAGATTCTTAAAGCCCTGACCGAGTTTGAGTCCGTAGCGGACCAGAAATTGAAGGGAGCCGCGTTTGAATCGGGCAGGGTCTGGGAAGATCTGGTCGGGCGGGCGAGCACACTCGAAGCTGAACTTGAAGCACTCAAGGGCCGGTTTGAAACTGAGAAAACCAAGCAGCAAGTTACGCTGGAATCAAAGAAACAGGAGCTACTCACCGAATTGGTGTCGTTCAAGGACCGGCTCAAGGTCAAACGCGCATCTGTGCAGGCCAAGACAGATGTATTTGAGACCGACTTGCGAGAGGGACTGGACCAGATTAAGAAAGGGTTTAAAAAACTGTTCGAATAGAGGAGGAGGGGTGGTCAGGCGACCATTTGCTCACGGTGCCGTGCACGGCGAAACTGTACTCGTTCGAATCGGACGATAAAAGACTGTCTGTAAGGCGGGAACGTGAGATGTTGAGAAGAAACAAGATTTGTTCGTTGGATGTGGAGAGGACAATTTACGAGGCGGAGTCTTATACGGAAGACTCCGCCCCTTGCTGCCGATCAGATTCAGATCGGCGCGGCATTATAGAAACTCAGTCTGCCTATCTGGGCAAGACAGAACAGCAACCCCGCGCAGTCCTCTCTCGTTCGTCTCTTCATTAGTCAGGTCTGAAACGAGAAACGAAATAGGCGCCCCGAGACCCGCTATTGAGACTCAGGGTATCCTGCTCCATACGATTTCTTGGTCAATGCCGGGCCCCCTGGCTTGCGAACTCCCTGTTGTGATTAGGCAATTGGATCATATAGCGACCTCCTGTGTCGCGAGTTACCTGAACCTGTCCCTCCCGGCTCAACCGATCGACTTCAAGAAATACCTGGCCCCAGGATAGGTCGGAAAGACTCTTTGTCAAGGCATCCAGATCACACCCGTGTGTGCGTTGAACTTGGCTGAGAATACGATCGGTGACTGGTGTATGCAGAGCCATGATTAGATCCTCCCAATAGGGTTAGGACATTCATTACAATCTTCGATGCATCTCCTTCCGTGTGGCTCTAAGCGCAGATGTAGCTGGAAAAAATAATGGAGCTTCAACAGACTGAATGAGATTCGGTATAAGCAAGGAGTGGGCAGGCAGCTCACGGGTCGTTGCCAAGAGGAAGGGTGCAGGATTCCTGACAGTCACCATGGGGATCCTCATCCTGAAGGATCCGCCTGTTGGCGGTGATGCGTAAGGCAAAGGACCCGGTGTACAGGTGAAGGAGACTGCGGCAAGGTCCAGCGCGCGCGGGATGACGGAGAGAAGCGTGCGGAGATAGCGCAGCCACCGTCACTATGATATCGGTGTGATATGTTACGCCGATGCGAAGATGTGGTCAACATGTGCGGAAGTGGTGATACAAGCCAGATTGAAGTGATTCTCCGATCAGCACCATGCTCCGGCAACCAGGGGAGTACTGGCACACCGAGACAGATGGACAGAGCGACGATGGAGATTACCAGATGTTCATCGAGACACGTTTCCGACGCAAAAATCGGGGCCGACACAGCAAGGGGATGCTGGCTGTCGTCAAGCCTCCTATGCCCCCCGTATCCCATTTATGTCTGTTGCGACCATCGTGCCGTGATTGTATGATTGCGTGAGGGAGATGTGGAAATGGAGAAAGTGACGCGCATCAAGACCAAGGAACCGACTTCCTATCAGCTCACGGCCATCACTCAGGACACCCACGACACGAAAACATTCTGCTTTGGCCTGCCTGCTGCTGCGACGTTAGATATGATGCCAGGCGATTATCTGTATGTCCACGCCACCATCAATGGGAAATCGGTGAAGCGGCCTTACACACCGTCCTCAATGCCCGGGGCCACGGGCTACTTCGACTTGACCGTGAAGCGCTATGAAGCAGGCTCGATTTCGAAGTATCTCCATGAGCAGAAGGTCGGGAACTCCGTGTTGATGAGCGGACCGAACCAGGGAGGCCATTGGGTCGATGGCATGGCAAAGAACGTGGGGTTCGTGGCAGGCGGTACCGGGATCACACCGATGATCTCGATCATTCGCTGGATTCTCGCGCAACATCAGAATGCTGAGTTGTTCCTGGTTTTCGCCAACAAGACTGAAGCAGATATTATTTTCCGTCAGGAGTGGGATCGGAATGTGCGAGAACATGGAAATTTCCACTGCTACCATGTTCTCGAACAGCCACCCGTGGATTGGTCGCAAGGTAGTGGGCGGATCACTGACGACGTCCTGGACAAGCATCTCCCCCCTCCCGATTCCGGGACGGTGATTTTTCTCTGCGGGCCACCTCCGATGGTCGATCATCTGGAAGCCTCCCTCAAAGGGCTAGGCTATCCGGAACAGGCCATCATCTTGCCGTAAATTCGTTTGCGGCAGCCCTGTTCTTGCCCAATGCGCTTCGGATAATCCACGGCAGATTCCTTTGTTGATACACCGGCTCGTTGCGGGAGCACACTGTCGCTTGTCATCGAGATTTGATCCCGCGCTTATGGGAATGGCTTTGGGACTTGGGTCGTTGTTGGCAGAGCAAGGTCAAAACGGTAGCCGACAGAGGGCATCAAGACCTTTTGTAAGATACGATTGACCCACCCGTGAAACGGAACGATTTCATAGGCCTGTATTTCTAGACACCCCTGGCCGGTCTGTACAAGGAGTTTCCCTGATTCCTTAGCCATGATTTGCCCGGGCATTCCCCCCAACGCAGCTCTTTCTTGAGGGGACGCCTCGTAAATCTTGATTGTTCTACCGTTGAGAGAGGCAGTGAGAGGTTCGTAAGGTTGCAGCGCACGCAACAGGTTGACGATCTGCCTGGCAGACCCGGTCCAATCGGCCATGGTATCGGCCGCTTTCTTCTTTCCAAAATAGGTGCGGGCTGCGATATTTTGCGGCTTGCGATCAATGGTTCCTTGCGCGATGGCATTGACCACGTTTGCCAGCAGGGTTGCTGCTGCGTGATGCTGCCGCTGCGACAATTGCCCGATGTTCTCGGTCTCCCCGACAATCAGCTCGTGTTGGGCGACAATATCCCCCGCATCGATCCCTTCCGTCATGATATGAACGGTCACTCCTGCAACTGGCTCCCCATTCTTGAGCATCCAAAATTCAGGCTGTGGCCCTGCATAACGAGGAAGGAGTGAAGGGTGGCAATTGATTACGCCGAATCGAGGAGTACGGAGAATGGCCGTTTTCAATATCTGGGGGAATACACAGACCACGATCAGATCGATGTTTAAACTCTTCACATAATCGACAAACTGCGGCGTATTGATGTTGGGACAGGGCATGCGCTTGATCTTCTCTTTTTCAAGCCATGTCCAAGTATCGAACTTTGGTCGAATTGTCCGGACGGGTTTGGGTAGGGCGAAGATCGTTCTGGCGATGGTCCTGACTATCTGAGAACCGTGGCTATACCCCTCGCCCCGTTCCCACGTGGTGCGCACCCAGGCTACAATCTCATGCCCATATGCTTTCGCCTGTGGTCCAAAGTCCCAGTCGGCAATATGCGAGAGGACTAAGAGCCGCATGGTAGATACGTTAGAGATTCTGATCGTGATCAATAGCCGAAATCATGGCTCGATCTTGTCGTTCGGCTTCTCGGAAAGCAGGGCAAAGTCAGCACGAGCAGGGAGGGTTTCTCCTTTGCTTCAGGCTACTTCCGGAACTGTAGCATGGGAGAAAGAACCCTGTCATTCGTTAGGGTGGGAGGTATCTGTTCTGGGCCAAGGAAGCCGGCAACCTATTGATTTCAAGAGCGGGCGGCAAAGGTAGACGCAGCGGGGTTTATCAAGAATTGTAGGGGCCCGTGATGCGATCAGGAATGGAGTGATCCGGCCGTGGTTACTTGGGGGATTTCCGTGGGTGCGGCAGTTTGTTGGTTCCGCTCGAGTCCAAGTCGATCTGCTTTAAGGCTTCGAGTTGATCCGTCAATTCCGCGATCCGTTTATCGCGAGTACGAATCTGCAGTTGAAGGTTGTGTAGCGACGGGTCCAGGTTTTTGACGGTTTCCGTGTTCGCGCTCTTGGAAGTTCCCCCTGCCGCACGCGGTCGTTCTAGCCATGCCCGCACAGTCCCCTTCATCACCTCCAGTAAGGCTTCCGAGGGCTTGTCGTTAGAGGTGAAGTAGAGACTCCGATTGGTAAGAAACCGAATCCAGAGCGTGCTTGGGTCTGCAAATGGACCATTTGGCGCGACGGCAATTGCCTGCTGGAAAGAGGTCGTAGCCTCCTCTCTATTGTGGAATAACAAGGCCATGGCACGTGTAAAATATACCTGATCACAGGACTGCTGCTGCGCACAGGTGTTCAGCAATGTGTCCTGCTCTCGGCGTACGGCTTGCAAGATGGCTATGTCTGTGGCATCGGCATGAAATAATGGCGCAGGGGTTGCCGGCGATGGGGGATGTGTACTGGTCACGATCGAACAGCCCCACAAAATCCCTGTCAGCAATAGCCCGGACCCATAGCGAAGCCACATCGGTTGCACCTGTATCAAGCCTTACTCTCAGTGTCTTTGCTAAGAGAAGCATAGCATATGGTCCGGAATTCGCCGGATCGGAGGCAGGCCCTCCCATGAGAAATGCTATAGCGAGATCACCAGGATACAAAGGGGGAGGAGGGCCCCCTTCACTAGTTCATTGGAAGGTCTGTTTCCCAAGCGGGAGTATAGGCTCATGTTGACAGGCTGCGAAGCGCTCCACTACACTGTTTCCTTCCTCTGGGGACTAAAAGACGAATTCAATCAATCAGGTATGCAGGGAGGCCCGTATCAGGATGGCGAGAAACACGGCAGATGAATCGGACGAAACCAGACTAAAAAAGAAGATCGCAGCGAGAAGCACCGGCCACAAAGACTCTCAAGGAGATGGAGCTCTTCGTGCACTCAAGAAACGGCTGAAACGGACACAGCGGAAACGACGTGCCCTGGTACTGCGCAAGAAAAATTCTGCGAGCAAGAAAGTGGCAGCTCCCGAAGCCAAGAAGTGATACGCTTGCCCTGACAATCGACTGGCGAGTGACGTATTCGGGTCATACAGATGGAATACCTGCAAAATAGGGAAGAGCGGACGAATCCTGACGGTTCAGGGTCAGTGTCTGATGAATTGACTGATCAGGTGGCGGCCGATTTTACCGGAGAGCAGGCGGTCCGTGTTGCGCCGGTAACAGACCAGGCCGAGCTGGTTCTCCTCGAAGAAGAGAAGGTTAAGGATGAGATCGAGATCCAAATCGATCTGCTCAAGGATCCCGATTGGGTGGTTCGTCGAGAGGCCGCCATCACGCTCGGAGAAATGGGCGATGAACGTTGTGTGGAACCCCTGTGCCGTGCCTTGCGCGATGGTGACTGGCAAGTTCGGGAAGTGGCGATCGAAGGGTTGGGACAGATCGGTTCTCCCGCCGTCGAGCTGTTGATCAGGCTGCTCCGGGATTGGGACGTTCGGAAGTACGCCATTGCCGCATTAGGGAAGATTCGCGACGAGCGTGTTCTCGACCCTCTCATGCTTCAGTTGCGTAACGACGAGTTCAAAGACGATGCGCTCAACGCGTTGGTCGAGCTCGGTCAACCGGCATTATCGCGATTGATCAAGGCGCTAAAAGACAAAGACGAGAACATTCGGAAGCAGGCGGTGCTGGCTTTGGGCCGGATCAAGGAGGCTGAAGCGATTGAGCCGCTCATCGAGATGCTCGGCGATGGTGATTGGTTTACCAGGTTGACGGCCGCTGCCGCGCTTGAGGCCATCGGCGATGAGCGTGGTCGTGAAGCCATTAGGCCGTTGATGAAGGATCCTGATATGGTGGTACGGATGCGGGTCGAGAGGATTTTGGCGAAGTGGAAGAAACAGTCCGCAACCGCCTAGGGAGTTAGGTGGTTCCTCCGATTTGAACGAGACCAACCATACAAACCACTCTCCCTCATCTATTCAGCTGCCGGTCAATTTCCAGCTGAATCTCATCGAGCTTCTTCATCGACACCGGTTTTCCCATCGACAATTCCAGTCGTACTTCCCGAAGCGTTCCGGTGAGTGCCCGTAGGTCGAGGATCGATTCGTCCTGCTTTGCGCCCTTCACCACCGTCTCAAGCGTCTCGGCCGCCTCACCCAATTGCTTGGCTGCCTCTCCAAAGTTCTTATCGAGCAGTTCTGATTTTGCTTGTACCACTCGAGACTTGCTGTCGATCAGTCCCTGCCGTCTGCGGAGGTCTCGCTCGATTCCCATTGTGGTATCAAGGATATTGCGCGATGTGTCCTTAAGCGAATGTTGGAGGCCCGAGACCGTTTCCTCCAGTGTCCCGATCGGACGTTGGCCGAAGTAAAATCCTACACCGAACGACGCAGCGATCAAGACAAGCACTGCGACAAATTTCCACATCACGCACTCCTTTCCTCTGACAGGGCGGTGCAAACTACTTAAGTATGACAGAAATGCAAGGTCTAGACACTCACAGAGATGTTATCAACGGTTTATTAGCGAGCTTTGGAAGCAGTTGTGGAGCGGCGGAGTTGTTGGAGAAGGCTGCCAGCAGCAGCCAGACGAATGGCCACGTCTGAATCCTGTAGCCCTTGTTTGAGCAATGGCGTCACCGGTGCTCCACTCTTGCCCAATGCCTTTACCGCAGCGAGCCGTGGTTGTGGTTGCTGATCTTGCAGGAGCGTTTGTAAAATTGCTACCGCCTGCTTGTCAGATGTGGCCGAGAGCGTGTGGGCCGCTGCAGCTCGGATGGAGGGGTCCGGGTGTTTTGCCAAGTCTGCGGCGAGCGCGACTGCCGATACGTCTCCCAGCCGAAGGAGTCCTTCCACCGCGCTAGCCCGTACCTGCAGGCTGGCATCACGCGTGAGAGCCCGCAGCAGTGGATGGTTCTCGCGAATGCCCAGTCGCCCAAGACTCGTGGCTGCCACTGCGCGCACACGTGCGTTTTCGTCTCCCAAGGCATGGGTCAATGGCCCGATGCCACCTGCCTGTCCAAAGTCTCCCAATGCCCCGGCGGCGAATGCACGAACAGACGGTTCAGGGTCGTACACGGCTTGGCTCAAGACCGATAGACTGGATGCTCGCTTCAGCCGTCCTAATATGCCCAAGGCTGCCATGCGGACATCGGGGTCCGGAAGCGTCGCCGCTCCTGTAATATCGGTCAGCATGTCCTGTTTGCCAAGCCGATACATTGCAGCAGAGGCAAATACGGATTCCGGCCCGTCATCCGTTCTTGCCACTTCGATGAGATAGGGCATGATGTCGGTAACGTGGGCTTCACTGAGCGCGTTCATTGCGGCAATACGCACGGCCGGCATTGCGTCACTTAGGGCCCGTCGTAAGGGGCCGGACTCCCCCGCGAGCCCGGCTTTGCCGATGGCGTCAGCGGCGCGAGCCCGCACAAGGACCGAACCATCGAATAGCCCGTCTTCCAGTACCGCTCGTGTTTCAGCAAGGCCTAGTTCGGCCAGCATGGCATAAGCCTCGACCCTCACATACTCCTGTTGGTCGCGGACATGGCTGGTCAGGAAACTGAGTGCCAAGGGCCGGAGGAGCGCCAGATCGTCCGGTCGACCTGTCGGAACGAGCCGTTGATAGAACGTGAGGGCTTCCTCTGGCCGTCCGAGCTTGAGCGAGCTCTGGAAGGCGAGGAGAACAAGCGGTTTCGATGCAGCGGTCTCTGGTGGAAGCGATTGCCAGAACTTAAGCACCTGGTTGTACTCGGCGCGGTCGAACGCGTCTCTGGCCTCACGTTCGAAGGCGGAGCTGGTCGATGTTGTTGGTGTGCCTGCGTCAACAATGGGCAGGTTGGCGACGATCAGCCAGAAGGTGAGCAGCAGGAGCATCTGGGGCTGCCCGCTGATGGCACAGAGACGGCTTCTCTGGAAAAAGTTGGGTCGACGGTCTACCATGTCGAGGGTGCACGGACCATGGCTGGCGCGTACAGATTGTCGACGTATTCCTTGACCATCCGTTTGGTACAGAAACGGGGAGCATTGGTCCGCAGGCTTTCCTTCACGAGTTGCAGCCAACCTCGTGGGATCCCATCCAGGTCTCGTTGGTAGTAGAGTCGAATGGCTTCCTGCTCCAGTATGCGATAGAGCTGTTGCGCGTCATGCTCGTCCTGGGCCTGAATGTCCTGGTTTCCGACTAGAGGCTCAATACCCCATCCGTTCGCTCCGTTGTAACCTTCCTTCCACCATCCATCGAGCACGCTCAGGTTGATGACGCCGTTGAGCGCGGCTTTTTGCCCGCTCGTTCCGCTCGCCTCCAAAGGAAAGCGCGGGGTGTTGAGCCAAATATCGACCCCTTGAACGAGGAACTTGGCCATGTGCATATCGTAATTTTCAAGGAATGCCACATGGCCGCCAAGTTTATGGTCGTCACAAAAACTCAGCACTTCATGAATGAAATAACGGCCCGGCTCATCGGCGGGGTGGGCCTTGCCGGCAAAGATCAATTGGAGTGGCCTCCATTGATTATGCAGCAACTGTTTCAGCCTTTCGAGGTCACGGAACAATAAGGTTGCCCGCTTGTATGTGGCAAAGCGTCTGGCGAATCCGATGGTCAGCGCTTCGGGGTCGAGCAATGTGCCTCGCGTTAAGACCTGCGAGGCTTGGAGGTGTCCCTGCATCCAGCCGCTCCGGGCTCGTTCCCGGATGAAGCTCATGAGTTTGCGTTTCATCGTTTGACGCACAGTCCAGAGTTCCTGGTCTGGGATATCGAGCACCCGTTGCCACATGGCCGTGTCGTCGGATTTTTCCGTCCATTCGGGGCCCAGATATTTGCCATAGAGCTGGTTGAGTTCCGGTGCGATCCAGGTTGGCACATGGATACCGTTGGTCACGCTGCGAATCGGAACCTGCTCGATCGGGAGGCCGGGCCACAGATGCCGCCACATCTGTCGTGACACCTGCCCATGCTCGCGGCTGACCCCGTTCACATGGGAAGCCATCCGGATGGCGAGAGCCGTCATGTTGAAACCTTGTCCTTGGGATTCTGGAGTGTCTCCCAGACGGAGGAAGTCTTCACGCGAGAGCCCCAGTTTTTCCCAATAGCCCGCAAAGTACCGGTCCATGAGATGATGGGGAAAGACGTCGTGACCGGCCGGCACCGGTGTGTGGGTTGTAAAGACCGTGCTCTGACGGATGATTTCGCAGGCATCAGCATGCGTTGATCCTTTCTCGACCAATTCGCGAATGCGCTCCAGGGTGAGGAAGGCGGAGTGGCCTTCATTGGCATGCCAGACCGTGGGTGAGATGCCCAAAGCCCGAAGCATACGGACTCCGCCGATGCCCAACAGAAACTCCTGACAGAGGCGCATCTCCTGATCGCCGCCATAGAGTCGAGCTGAGAGGGCCCGATTCTCAGGACTGTTCTCAGGAACGTCTGCGTCGATAAGGTAGAGGGGGACCAATCCAACAAGTACCTTCCAGACCGTTGCCGCTACGATTCTGTTACCGATTTCAACCGTGATTTTGCAGGCCTCTCCTGTTGGAGTGAGGGCTGGGTGAACTGGTGATTCTGCCCGGTTGAAGGGGGCATACGCTGCTTCCTGCCATCCTTCCGGGGTAATCCGTTGCCGAAAGTATCCTTGCGGGTACATGAACCCTACTCCCACGAGCGGTACACCGAGATCGCTGGCTTCTTTGCAATGGTCTCCCGCAAGAATGCCTAAGCCGCCGCTGTAAATGGGAATAGATCTGTGCAGGCCAAACTCCGCAGAGAAGTAGGCGATGGTGGGATTTTTCAAATCGCTGTGCTCTGTGTTGAACCAACTGCGTTCGTTTCGACTGTACTCGTCGAATACCCTGAGGGTGGCCGAGTATAGACGCATATACGAGGGATCTTCGGCCAGATGCTTAAGGCGTTCTGGTCTGACGGAGGCCAGTAGTTCGACAGGATTGTGGTGGGTTAGGACCCAGAGGGTTGGATCGATGTGTTCAAATAACCTCCGTGCTTCCGGAGTCCAACTCCACCAAAGATTTCGAGCCAATTCGTTGAGACGTGAGAGACCGGATGGAATGGCATGTGATAAGGCGTCTGCTGTCTGCGGATTATCCACTGCACCTCCTCAAAGTTCTAGGGGTCTGTCTGGTTGATCTGTTCTGTCTGTGTGTAGTCGAACGAGGTTAAACGGAGATACACCCACGAGTCCTGATAGACCGTACAGACAATATCAGCTCGCTACACTTGATCGACAAGAGCGATCAAGCATGACCAGCCTTATGCCAAGAAGTCCATTCGTCTGAGAATGCCACGGAGGCATATCGTTCGCCAAGTATTTTTACAACTCGGTTCATCAGCGCGGCGACTTGTTGCATGTCTTCCGGAGAAAGATCTTGTCGGAACCGGGGATGCAGCCCCCAGCGAGTTTCCACTTCCTCTCCCGTGACGGTCGACATCACACTCACCAACTTGATTTCGGTTCCTGTCGGTGTGGCAGCCTGCGGTGGCGGTGGGGAAGTTGTATCCGGCGCCGTGGGAGTGGCTGTACTGGTTGCGTCGACTGGAAGAGGGCCTCCGTCCAAAATGGCTGTAATGGCTGGAATCGCGGCGCTCGCGCAGAGCATTGCGGCAGCTGATACCTGTGCGTTTCCTGCGATACCCATCGCGTCCGCCACTCGTCCTCCAAAGTCTTTCAACATCGCATCTTTCTCGGGAGTGTTTTCGGTGACAAGGAACCGATATCGCTCATAGGCCTGCCGACTCTCCGTCACTGCCGCGCCGACTGTGAGCATGATTTCCATTTGGTCGGCTCCGGAGCCGAATGCTGGTTCGAGCACATTTTTCAATTGCAGCGTGACTGCGTCTTCGAGATGGTTCATGAACTGAGGCTGCTCTTTGAGCGGTAGATGTAGCAGGGAAAGTCGATCGGTCAGGTTGAACAGGATTTTGACGAATTCCAGATAGATGCCCCATTCATCTTGGCGTTTGAGTTTCAATGCTCGATCGGGGGAAGTTTTCTTCATGACGGTGACCGATTCGCCCGACACGGCAAGCATCAGTTCAGCGAGGGTGCGTAATTGTTCCTGATACTCGGTCTTGGCACTGGCCATGAGGTTCTAATCGCCCCCAACAGAAAGGAGCGCGCATTATATACAAGTTGGAGCTCAGGCTCCAAGGGGTGAGCACAATCTCCTCCGATCAACTTCTGCTAGACAGAGAAACCCAACATAGGTAAGATAAAACAACTAGAGGGGTATTTCTCGCGATGGCCACGATCCTTATTATCGACGATGAAGAATCGATCCGGAACCTCCTGAAGGAAGTTCTTGAACAGGCCAATCACCGTGTGCTCGAAGCCCGCGATGGGCGGGAAGGTCTAGCGCTCTACCAGCAGAACAAAGTCGATCTGGTCCTCATGGATATCCTGATGCCAGGAACCGATGGTCTCGAAGCCACCTTACAGCTGACGAAAGAATATCTCGACGCGAAGGTCATCGCCATGACCGGTGCCCAAGCCGAACGAAATTTTCTTGATGTGGCGAAATTGTTTGGTGCCTGTCGTGTCTTCGAAAAACCATTCAACCTCGATCAACTCATGCAAGCCGTCAACGAAGAGCTCGCTAAGTAGCGCTCCGCTGTGCTCTGACAGCCATCAGCGCGGGCCGACCTGTTTCAGTATTGACTCATCTGCCCGCACTAAGCTCCTTCCTAGCCAACGAGCGCATCATCACCGGGTCGTTGTAAGCCACCTCGCTCAACGCATCCATCAGATGTAATCGCTTCGTCGCCGCCAACTCCTTCGCCTGTTTGTAGTTCTGCGCACTGAATCGAGCCACTGCTGGCTGACCGTTCACAATCTGACAGGCCAGGAGCTCGCCATTTACTTCCAGTGTGCCACCCTGCTCAACCAACGTTTTGGCTTGCCCCGATGTGATGCTATGAAGTTGGGCAAACTCTTCCAGGCCTCCTGTCTCAATTAATCGGCCATCCGGCATGATGCAGAGTCGCTTGAAATGGGGGGACCAGTCCTTCCGGAAATCGATGTACTTGATATCGCCACCCTTGGCAACAGTACGGTCCAACGTGCGGTAATCAATCCCAAGATTCTTCTGCTCGAGTTTTGTTCTCAACTCCTCCGGCAATGTCCAGTGAAACACGAGTGCCGCGACTTCATCAAGCTTCATCCCCCGCGCTTGAGCCAATTGCTCCGCCTCGGCAAACTGGGTGAGATCCAAGATCCAGGTCTGTTTCGGGACTTCACCGGTTGGATCGATTCGACAGGCGAATAGCCCCTTCGTCAGCAACCCGCCGACTTGGGGGTACACATAAATCCCTCCATCAGTCAGGAGGGTCGTCATCGTCTCCAGCGGAATATCATAGCTTTCTGACAGAACCTTGGCATGTGCGGGCAGGTCTTCTGGATATGTCATGGCACAGGCCGTGACATTCCCGGGTGCGTCGAACTCCGAGTAGTCCTCAATGATGTTATAGAGAATGACAGCCTTTGTCTTCCCGGCCTTTTTTTTAATTTTAAACATGGGACAAACCACTCCAGGCTAATGATGAGGATACAATGTTACATTCTCATCGATTCAGGTGATGATAGGCCGGCAGCGTCATGAGTCTGCTATCCTCGACCGGGCCGCCTATCGTAAAGTGATAAAGCGACTGAAACGAACGTTCTTGGATCCCCATGATCTCATGGACCGGGTCGTCAAAAAAACAGCCGATTCCAGTGGCTCGCACCCCAGCAGCTTCCGCTTCCAGGTAGAGCACTTGTCCCAGCAGACCAGCCTCCCAGAAGAGACGTGGATACCACCAGGCTCCCCTCTCTCGCAAGCGTCCTTCGAACTCAGCGAGCATCCCCAATGAGAAGGCACTGTCCCCGGCAATGTCCTGATGACAGCTCACCTTCGCGGCTAGTTTCTGAGCGTCGCCTTCAAGCAGCCAATAGAGAGGCAGGTTCTCAGGGCAGCCGGGCGCCGGAGTCCAGGTAAATTCTGGATTCATGCATTGCTGGAGGTATGATAGTTTCTGTGGGTCACGGGCCAGAAAATAGAGGCCTGGTGCGAGACCCTCGATGCGATGAGCAAAGAGCATCAGGTGAATAGCCGGATCATAAGGCCAGGCATCCCAAGGCATCGGTCGATTCAATTGCGGCAAGTCCGGACGAGGCATCACGAGCTGCATCATGCGGAAAAATGTGGCCGACGTGATCGATGTCTTGCCGTCGAATGATACCGCACTCCGCCGCTGGCGGATGATCTGGCCGGCTAAAGACTGGTAGGGGGTGAGGAGTGAGGGGTAAGGGGTTGAATAGAATGCGGTCTCCAATGAAACCGTCGGCTTCTCAGCCTGTGTCTTCCATGAGGCAGAGGCCGCCCCATCGATAATGTCCCATTGCACTCCGTGGTCCTGACTTAGTCGATTCGCTTTCCCATACCACGTGGTATCCGCGAGATCCTTGACCAGCCCTCCATCGAGAAACAATGGAATCTCAGCAGCAGTACCGCCCGCTACTTGCCCCTCATCTCCCGCCCGGTTTGGCCGCCAGATCAATGCGAGGCAGTCCGGATGTTCCTGTTCAACATCTGCAAAATCATCTGTGCGATTGGTCCCTAACAAGAGGGCAATCGTGTTCTGTTCCACGCCATCCAGCAGCGTCATATTCCAACCCAACGTAGCAGCAGCAATCCGCGCTGACCCAATCGCATGCCCAACATCGTGATTGCAGTAACGGAATGCCCGCTCGCCATACTTCCAGGCCTCACGCCAATGTATCGAGGTGAGTCCGAAAAGAAATGCGCCGGGAGGAAACGGAGCCAACAAGCGAGTGACTTGCTCGACGGGAAACTGGGCCCGAAACTCCAAGCCGTGTTCCTTCGGTGCATAGTGATAGAGACCAGGTTTGAGATTGAGTCCGTCACATTGCGGCAAGATGAGATAGCCTTCAGTCGGATGCAAATTGCCTGACGAAGGGTTACTCCGCAGCGCCCATTCCGACTCTCCAGCCTTTTTCCAGGCCGATAATGCGAGGGCGAACTCAAAGAGTCGGGAGATGGTCTGTAAGTTGATCGGCTGACAAGCGGAAAATTCTTTCTGATAGATCGCGTCATAGACGGGTGACAGCGGTGCCTCATCCGGCTTCAGCAAGGGGAGTGGGGTCAGCTGCGCGCCCTCGAACCGTCGAAATGGATCTGGCTGATTGGCCCAGTCCAGGAACCCAAGGGCACGAGCATACCGGTTGAAGTGGTGCTTGGTCTGAACGTGATAATGGATGACACGATCAATCGGATCGGACGAAACAAGCTCGGTTGGCAAAGCAGCTGGTGGCTTCTCAGTACTCATAAGTAAGGACCTTCGCAGTCTACAGAGTCAAAGGAAGAAAAGTAAACGCGGGCATAGGGCTATATTGAGAGAATTAAAATTTCTCTCCACTACTTTTCGAGGATCTATCCCTGGAGAGCTGCAGCCGGCTGAGTGGTTTGTGCAAAAGACTAGGGGGACTGCTTCCCCTTATTGACCTACTTTCCCCTACGCGAGTATCCTGGAATCGGTATCACTGCACGGATGACGAGACAGAGTGCCCTATTTAGCTGTTCGAAACCTTGACGACTAGATAACAAGATCGCACGATTGGGCGCCGGAAACGCGAAACAAACAGCTGGGCAATGGGCCGGTTTGCGCCTACGTAAAGCGAACGGCACAGGAAAGTTATGATCACACTGCGTTCATTGTGGGGCGGTCTATGCCGAGGGCTGACGCACACCGGGCAGGCGTTCTGTTTGGACTGTGAGATGACCCGTGCAATTTGATGCAGCCCTTGCCGCGCAGTCGGCACTTCAAGAAGCAGAAACTGACCTCGGTTCTGATTGGGATCTCGCCGTTGAACTGGAATCCACCTTTTCCTCCAATGCCGGATCGACGGCCCGGGAGGCCTATGAGGAATTACTGGCACTGGCAATCCTCCACCCACAGGCGCATTCCTTTCAAGCCTTCTGCATTTACATCACCTGGCAACAGGTGACGGAAGAAACGATCGCCCAGCACTTTCAAACAGGTGTAAGACTTTGTGAAGCGTATCTCGCCTCTCGTGAAGGAAAGGGCATGAGGCACATTGAGCAGGTCACGGAGCTATACGAATCCTTTCGCGCAGGGCTTGGATTGGACGAGGAAGACGAGATTCAGGTCGAATTTAGAAAGGATACACCGAAGGGCGGAGACTGAAAAGCAGTGGTGAGTTAGTAGGTCTGCTGCTGACTGTTGAGAGCTAACAACGGCTCCGGATCGGACTCATCAAAGCCACAGTGCGGGCAGGGCATACAGACCGGTCCATCACAACAGTGATAGATATACTCCCTCCCACATTTCTTGCAGTCCGTCTGAGCCATTGTGACTGGGCGCACTGTAGCAAATTTCCCGGTTTCGCTCAAGGTCTCTTTATGTCGGATGCTGATAGACATCGCGCGCGCATTTTCCTCCACCGAGGCCAACTGGCACAGGCCAAAGCAGCCTATGAACAGGCCGTCACAGATGACCGCTTGGCCCATGACCAGAGCGCGCTCTCCGATTCCCTCGGCAATCTGGGCAACGTCTGTGCCCTATCGGGTGATCTGGATCAAGCAGAAACCTGTTACAGGGAAGTACTCAGGATCCAACGTACTGAACTGGATCAGCAGGCCATTGCCCATACGCTGGTAAACCTAGGCAATCTTCATGTCGGTGCCGGCCATCCTGAAAAAGCCCATCCCTACTACCTTGAAGCGCTGGATTTGCTATGCAATCTCAAAGACGATCGTGCGCTCGGCATTCTCTACAACAACCTAGCGCTCCAAGAGGCTCGCGAAGGGAAATGGGAGCAGGCCGTCACGTTGTTCACGCAAGCGCTCGATTCTCATCGGGTTGTCGGAAATGAAGAGGGGCTGGCTGTGACCTATAGCCAACTCGGCAAGTGCTTTCTCGACCGAGGCGACCTGAAGGGAGCCGAGCGCTGTCTCAACAATGCCTCGGAACATTACATCAAGCTCGGCAACGAACCGGCTGAAGCGGCAGTGCTCCGGTACCTTGCCACGATATACGATAATCGACAGGATTCTGTTTCCGCACGACGTTGTCTTGAGCGAGTGGTCTCTCTCGACCAGCGATACGGGTTACCCAATCTTCAGTCAGACTTGGCCAATCTCGCGAAGCTGAAACAATCCGGTTAGCCACTTTTACAGTGTTGCTTCTCAGATAGCCTCAACCATCAGCTAGTATACGTATGGACAGTATACGTATGGACAGAGCCGACCCTTCTTGCTAGCATCGTGTATCGCTCCCTGTTGCCTAAGATTCACCACGAATATCCGACAGGATATTGACGGCGATATCGCATGCCATATCTTGCTCGGATCCTCACAGCGTTAGTTCTTGGGTCGCTCGTGATGACTAACTGTTTGTATGCGGAAAGTGACTCCCCCAGGATTACCGTTGGTACTCAAGAAATTGGACTCTCTGCCGGGTACTTGTTCGCCCATCGCCTGGTAGAGGGGAAAAGCAAAACCAAGCAGAGCGGACCTGCCTTCATGCCCTCCTGGATGATCACCCTCACCGATCCCATCGGCAACAGTTGGTATCGGGGGCAAATATCACTCGGAGGCGAGATGGTCTACATCCAGTTTCAGGAACCGGTGGTCACGCACGGCGTTGGGTTCGCCCCAAAAATCAAATACAGCTTCGTCGCACTTGACCGGATCCATCCCTATGCTGAATTCGCCGGAGGCCCTTTTTGGACCGACCTCGCAGGGAATATTCCTGAACAGCACAGCCAGTTCAACTTTATCTTGATGGGCGGGCTCGGAATCAGTTATTTCATGACCGACGGGTTCGCGATCAACGCCGGCTACCGTTTTCAGCATATCTCCAACGCCCACACGAGCAAGCCCAATGTCGGACTCAACTCAAGTCTCCCTTTCGCAGGTTTTTCATTTTACTTTTAGGAGGAGGTATGCGCGTGAAGCTGCGTTTCAGTTGGACTATCATCGTAGGTTGCGGGGTGCTCATTACGCTCACGACCAGTTGTGGTCACCGGATCGAACTCAAGGCCACGGCCGACAGCAGCCCAAAGCCCATTGTCCGGGAGATCGCGCGAGACGAACAGGTCCCGCTCATCATAGATAGCGTAGATACAACGCGCAACGGCTCACCGCAAAATTCGTCATTGGAAACTGAGCACCGCGTGCTCGGCACGTTGCGAGGGGTCGGGCTATTCTCACGTCTTGGCGACATGAATTCCCCCGAACCTCCGGCCAGTGAAAAATTCATTCGCGCCCGTCTGTCGTTCGATGAGGCCATCGATTCCCATTCGGCCGATGTGACATGGAAGGGCATTGCCATCGGAGTTTCGATGTTCACCCTGGCCCCCTTCATTCCACTGGAATATGACTATTCAGCGCACGTGACGCTGGAATTGGAACGTTGGGATGGACGAGTCAAACGTTACGAGAGCCGATCCGCCGGAACCGCCCATTATAAAATGTTTGGCGCGACGCCGCTCATGATCGATGAGTTGAAAGGTCATGTGACGGAATCATGCTTGATGGCGTTGATGGAGCAAGTGGTGCGAGACACCGCTTTTTATACTGCCAGCAGCGCCCCCATACTCGATCAGCCTATTCGTTCCGTTTCAGTCAAGTCGAAACGAGCGACATTCACGTCGGTTCCTGTCGCCACGTCGTCCGGCAAATAAGGTCTTCCCCTTCTTGCCTTGCCTCTGTGTCGCGTGACCAGCCAGGCCAGAGACCTGTATAACCCCTTCCACCCTTTCCTTGGCTTGCCAGGGCAAGACGCGTGGGACCCGGTGCAACTGTGCTTATTCAATGCGCCCGTAGCTCAATGGATAGAGCACCAGACTACGGACCTCAGAACACCCTTAAGTGTTTTTAAATTGTTATGGGAAACATCTTTATTTGTAAGCCTTTACAGGTAAACATATGGCTTACGAGTAGACAGGGGAGGACAGTAAAGCTCACTTTTGAGGGCGTCAATGGCACATGAATGGGCACATGGGTTACGCGTGGTTTCCTACTCAGTCTGCTCTTAATGTGACCTCTCTCTAACCGCTCACCAGCCGATCTCCCTTTCCTTTAGGCTGGTCCTCAGTATGCCAACCTTTCTCTCGCATACAGTTTGAATAGATGAGACGGGATTGGAGCAATGGTATACCAGGAACCGAGAGGGACTCGCATTGTGTAGCATCAACGTGGAAATCCTGTTGACTCGTATCGGGCTTCACCCAGACACGTTCGGTAGTTTGACAACCGGCAACGACTGGGAGGAGTCCAGCTAGGATGAATAAAAGGAAGCGTTGGCAAGTATGATGAGGCAGGAAAAATACAAGGTCCATCCTGGCAAGATATTCTATCTGTATGATTTTAGAACTAGGACAAACCCTGGTGAATCATGGGCACAAGTATCTACAAGTTGGTTGCGAGGGCTCGATTTTGTCACGATTTAACCCCTCGGTGACCATCCTGTTGACGGTGTGAACTGCCATCATACGCTTCCTACTCGGGCGCCCGTCTGGCAGCTAATTGAGATCGATCGATACATAAAGGACCGGAAAGAAATGTATATTATTCCGCGAACTACTATTTGCTTCTGGTGTGAAGGGTGTCCTTGTTGATGCGAACAGGATGGAGAACCGTCTTGGCCTCGTACAGGGGACCCTGCGAACCCTCTCCCGAGAGGGTTCGCAGGCCATCGGGTTAGAAATACGTCGCGGCCGAAATCACCAGCGCACTGTCATGGATTCGTTGCTTCAACGGGCCGATAGTTCAGACCAAAGGACATCTGCTGCAGATTGCCCCAACCCCCTGTATTATTAGAATCATCGAGATTCGTGCCGGTCTGGATTCCTAAACCACCGATCCTACAACTAAACCTGTCCTCCAATATCTGGCTCCCTATCATTGATCCTCAAGAGCCGAATGTGCCGACTAAGCTGGTATGTTTTGCCGGGTAACTGGTGCTCAGATTCAACTGAACAGGCAGATCATGGGATTTCTGGAAGCTTTTGCCTCTGTGATGGGCGGCACGAAAGTTGAGAAGACTTGGCCTGGTCTTGAAACATCAAGGTGTGGGTCGTGGTGGAACTGAGGATATGGATACGATGAACAGCATGTCTAGTCTATGGGAGTTTCTGAGTCAGGATACAGCATTCTTCGGAGGCCCCCAAAGCCCGATGTTGAGCTGGCTTGGATCGTGTGGAATGGTGCTTTTCTTTGTGTGGCAACTCATACGCTTGACCGTGGAAGTGACTCACGCGCGACGGCCTTTCGACCGAGTACGCCCAATGCTGGCGGCCCTTGCGAAGGATCGTGGAGACGTCGATCGCGAGAGGTTCACGAATCGTGCTCTCGTGGGATTTACACCTCACACGCACCATACGGTATCCGCGTCCACACGCGTGGACTGCGACGACCTACAAACAGTCGAGACGGCCATGCACAAAGAACCCATGTTTCGGCATCCCTGGGTGCAATTCCGCAAGACCCTAATTCTTGAACATGTTCCGTGGTTTGTCGAACCGCGTATTTTCAGCACGCGTCGGGCGGAAGATATATTCACGCAGGATACCCTGCTAAGCCATCGCGTAAATCTGATCTTCTACAGCCAACTTCCTTCTCTCGTGATCGGCATCGGATTACTGCTCACGTTTCTGGCCTTGTTTATCGGTCTCGGAAGACTACATGCCGATGGAGGTGAGATTGTCGGAATTCAGGGGCTCATCAATGGACTGGCCGGAAAATTTCTTACATCCATCGTCGGACTCATTGTCGCCAATCTGTTTACACTCATCGAAAAACCGATGGTCTTTCGGCTCATGAACGCGCACCACTCGTTTCTTAATCTTATGGACACACTCTTTCCCCGAAAGACCATGGAGCAGATGTTGGAACAACTCACCCCGGTTCACGGCGAGCAGGGAAGGAACCGAGCGGCTTCGGGGAAGGAATCATGGGACCCCTTCGAAGGATCGCGCACAGACAGCCTCGCTCTGCCCATTGCCGAGCTGACGGCGGCTATTCAATCCTTGACGAAATCGAAACAGGACGAGCAGGAAGCGAGACGTCGTGTGACGGAAGAACTGCCACGCCTCCTCCGTGAAGAATTCACGGCTCCGATGAATGCGCTCAACGACTCGATCCATGACCTCATCGCCTTTCTGAAGGATGCCCACATACATCGGACACCGGCCAGGACGACACTCGATGAGCTCATGACCCGCCTGACGGACCGGCTCGCTATGCAGCACACGTCGCGCAGCACCGCGCCCCCGGAGGGGCGCTCTTTTTGGCCCAAACGATCGCTAGTGTCCGTGCGACGGCCTACCGTATGAGGCCCGCGGCACCACCGGGCACAGGCGCTTCCCACACCACGCTTGGCATCACCGATCTCATGACCTCGCTCGCGATTGTCTTCATCTTGCTCTTCGCCGCGCAGATCGCCAAAACCTCCTCCGCAGGGTCGTCTGAGCTGCAAGTCGACAAAGAGGATGTGCAGATGGCGCTCCGTGACCACATTCAGCGTTTGGGGCTCTCCCTCGATGCGGACCCCCGTGACCCGCTCGCCCTTTCGATCGTGATCCCTGAAAATCTCCTCACATTCGAGTTTGGGAAAAGCATACTGTCGTCCACTGCGGACCAATTTCTCATAAAAGCTTTGCCATTCTATGTAAGAGCCTTGTGCGGACCATTACGCGACAAGATTGACTCTCTCACAATCGAGGGACATACCGATGACTTCGGCACCGATGCCTTCAATTTGAAATTGAGTCAAGAACGGTCCCTGGCGGTGATGGTGAAGGGTCTGGAAATCATTCAAACCACGGAGCCGGCTGCCTATCAGTGCTTTCATGAAATTACCTCAGCGGCCGGACGCGGCAGACAAGACTTGATTTATGAATCCCCATCGATGGTGAACCGCGACAAGAGTCGACGAGTGATCTTCAAGATTCGCCTCCGCTCAACCGAGCAACGTCATCGGGGTGAACCGGCCAAAGCCCTCTAACAGAACAGTGAAATAACCCCCTGAGTGCCTCCGCCTGGCGCACACGGGTTGCCAATTTAAATTCAGGGAATCTTCGCTGCAATTGTGATCCTGTCCGCGCCTACCCGAGGCTTGCACCATTTCCGATTGTTTCAGTGAGGCCCGCTGATTAAGAGTCCCGACGAAGACCTACCTCAGGACACCAGGAAGAGCAAGCAGCAGCAAAACGAGACAATTCGGAATGACCCAGATCATTCTGGCTCATGGTGTGTCATGGTGTTTTGGCACCAGCTTGGCAGCAAGGCATTCATTAAAGCGAGGTCCGCGATATCGTATATGCTCCAGGTTCCTTCTTCGATGGGTCGGACATCCCACCTCTTTGAGGAAAAGCTTTGTGCCTCTTTTCCCATCTACCGTCTCTAGTCCTTCCTGCCTCAGCTTTGTCCAACTAGGGCCTTTACTAATGTTGGGATCGTACCAACGCAATGTACGCTACGAACAGGTCCATCGGTGTTTGTCTCCAAAAACTTACTCGATGAGGAGATCGGTAGCATTATGAAAATGAAACAAATAATACACATATCTCTAACTGCAGGATTATTGCTTGCGTATGCGCCTCAGATCCAAGCCACCTCCATTACGAAATGTTCGGATGACTCAGATGGCAATGTGGGCCACCATCAGTCGATTTCGAGCCATTC
>Ga0134122_10000113_pt1 | contig 44462 bp, 31 predicted proteins | sample KB302_FD_96461 | JGI IMG/M metagenome (GOLD analysis project Ga0134122, IMG submission 96461) | Terrestrial soil microbial communities without Nitrogen fertilizer from Kellogg Biological Station, Michigan, USA - KB3-0-2 | ecosystem: Environmental > Terrestrial > Soil > Unclassified ... | reverse complement strand
GCACTCCCCCGACGACCCGCGTGGCCGCCTTCGAGGTGGGTACGCTCGCCTTTTTCGCCGACCGCCCCGTGGACGATCTCCTCGGCTTGGTCTCGCCGCAATACGTTGGCGCCGTTGCCAAAGGGGACTGGGCCGGTGCACTGCGAGGAAGCCGCGCCGACCTCGTCGTCCTCACCGGCGGGAGCAGAATCAACTCCCGCGCCCCCTGGTTTACCCGCCGATACCGCTTGGCCACAGAGATCGCCGTCGGCGACGAACGCGCTGCGGTGTATGCCCGCAAGCGCCGCTAGATGCCTCCGGCGCGACTTAGGCGCGGCGGGCGAGCCGAGGACGGCGCGGCAAGCCCGTTCCCGTGTCCGCAGCGTGTTTTCAGCCTCCGCCGCTCCGGTCCTGGGACGTATATTCCGATTCCGGGACGGATATTCCTGTTCTGGGACCGCAGATCCGATCCTGGGACCGTTATTCCGATTCTGGGACCGTAGATCCGATTCTGGGACGGATATTCCGGTTCTGGGACCGTAGGTCCTGTTCCGGGACCGTTATTCCGATTCTGGGACGGATAGCCGCTATCCGGCGTGGATAGCCGCTATCCGAGGTAGATGGCTACCTGCCAAACCGTAGAGCCGCGTTCCGGACGCGTAGACCTGCTTCGGCGCCGGATAGCGGCTTGGCGATCGGTCAAACCGCCAGATCTCGTGGGAAGTAGCCCGTCGCTTCACCGAGCGGGTCGGTGTGCCACACGGCGGTTTATCGGCGCCAGCGGCGCCAGACGACGGAAGCGACGACGGGGATGCGTGGCGAGAAGCATAGATCCTCCTAGGCCAGCTTCGCCAGGTAATCCTCCAGCCGATCGAAATTCTCCTCGTTCGCCGCGTGGAGGAATCCCTCGATGCAAGCCGCCTCTTCCGCGTCCTCGAACAGCATCCGCCAGATAAGGCCGGTCCGGCCGGCGAGATCCGCAAACGTCATGGTCATCCGAAAGCGGTGCATCGGCCCCAGATGATCCAGAACGACCCGCTCAGGGCTCACCACCTCGACGAATTCCTTCTCCATCGGGTACTCCGCGCCGTCAGGACCGTGCATGACGAAGCGCCACCTTCCCCCCGGCCGCAGGTCGAACTCGCTGAATGCATTGGTGAAACCGTTCGGTCCCCACCAATGCATCAGATGATCCGGGTTGCTGAACAGCTCGAAGACGCGCTCGCGCGGCGCACTAAATTCCCGGGCACTCACGATCTCGAATTTGGAGGAGTCTTCGCCTGGATTCATGGTCGACCTCCCGTCTCTTCGCGGTCCGTTGCCTTGAAAGCGTACCTGACGGCACCTTGCGGTGGCGAGCGAAGTCTTTCAGACTCGGAGGAAATCCCGTTTCGAATCCTGAGGCCGCGATGAACCGAGAATCCAGCTCCGACGATCGGTCCGGCGAAAATCTACTGACAGCGCTGATCGGCGACGGCCGGTCGCTGCTTTCGTTGACCGGTCTCGCGTTGATCCTCTCCGGCGGGTTCATGCTCTTCCTCTCCGCCACCGGGACGTTCCTGCCGCACGACATCGACTATCTCAAGATGAACGCCGCAGACCTTTGCGGCCTCGCGCAGTGCCGCATCGTTCACTTCATGTTCCACGATCGGGTGTCGTTCGGCGGCGTGTTGATCGCGATCGGCACGCTCTATCTTTGGCTGGTCGAGTTTCCGCTCCGACGCGGCGAGGAATGGGCCTGGTGGGTTTTCGCGGCGAGCGGCGCCACGGGATTCGCCAGCTTCCTGAGCTATCTCGGCTACGGCTACCTCGATACATGGCACGGCACCGCGACGCTCGCGCTCTTCCCCCTCTTTCTTCTGGGCATGTGGCGCACCCGCCGTCTCCTGATTGCGGAACCGCGGCTCGGCTGGCGCTCTCTCCGCTCCCCCTCACGCCCCTTCGAGCTGCGCACCCGGGCGGGCATCGGCCGCGCCCTCCTGCTGTTCTCGGGCCTGGGCATGACCCTCGCCGGCTCGGTCATCACGGCGGTCGGCATGACCACCGTCTTCGTGCCGGAAGACCTGGTCTACATGGGACTCACCGCCGCCCAGATCGGAGAAATCTCCTCGCGGCTGCTCCCTCTCATCGCCCACGACCGAGCCGGCTTCGGCGGCGGATTGCTCTCCTGCGGCGTCACCGTCTTCCTCATCGTCTGGAAAGCACCCCTCACCCGCGCCCTTTGGCAGGCGCTTCTCTTGTCAGGCATCGCGGGATTCGCCTGCGCGATTGGGATTCACTACCGGATCGGCTATCTGATCTTCACCCACCTGGCCCCCGCGTGGGCGGGGGTGGTGCTTTATACCGCGGGGATGGTGTTTCTGTGGCGGCGGTGGCCGCGGGGGTGAGCCTCACTGAGGCGATCGATTCAACCCGGCAGCATCGCCTCCGCGTCCTCCAGCTCCCCCACCCGCCGCCCGTAGCCGTGCTTCTCGATCAACCGCCGCGCCTCCGCGAGCGCCGCGCAGTCCTTAAACATGCGCCCGCGGTAGAGGTTCACGTCGGCCAGGTACAGCGGCATCGGCCCCCGCGCGGCGATCTCTTCCGCTTCGGCCAGATCCGCGCGGGCACCGGCTTCGTCGTCTTCCCGAAAACGAAGCCAGGCTCGGGTGAGGAGGCCCCAGGGAAGCCACGGAAGATCTCCCGCACGGCGGAGGCCGTCCACGGCCTGCTCGATCTCCGATCTCGCCGGGGCGAGATCGGTACCTTCCAGGATCGATCGATACAGCGCGACCCGGCCGAGGGTCAGGTGGTCGAGAGCGATGTCGAGGAGCCAGTTCTGCGTCGTGACCCATTTGAGCGTCTGCGCCGCCCGCTCCTTGATCTCCCCGAGCCTGAAGCTCGCCACCACGCCGGTGCCCGACCGCTCTCCCCGCCCCGCCGCCCGCTCGGCCTCTCCGAGAAGCAGGTCGCAGTACCGAAAACCTTGGAGTGAGTAGAGCCGCGGATACTGAGCCTGCCTCTCGGCTTGCATCCGCTCCGCCTCGCGGAACCGCGACAGCGCCTCCTCCCAACGGCCTGCCTGGTGCAGAGTGTCGGCGTGCTTCGCGCACCGCCTCATACTCTGCGTCCAATCCCCGCTCCGATCGGCGAAGGCCACGGACCGGTCGGCGTCTCGCACCGCTCCAGACACGTCGCCCAGCGTCAGCTCCAGCTCACTGAGGTTGCTGGCGCTAGTTGCGGCCCCCCCCCATTCCTCACGCTTAGCGTCCATATCCATCGAAACCCGCATCGGCTCCAAAGCCTCGATCAGCCGGCCCAGGGCGCGCAGGCGGACAGCGGCCTCGTTAAGCAGCCAGGCCTGGTCGGATTCGGATAGCGCGGGCGCGACGCGGCCCCACGGTGGATCGAAGAAGCTGGCCACCGCGCCCAGATCGGCGCCAATCGCTCCGAGTTTGTTGGTGCTGAACGCTTCACGGCCTCGTTGGATGCGGCCCCAATAGATCTCGTCACACGTCTCTTGCTGGCGTCCCGCCAGACACCCATGCGCTACGGCCTGGTAGAGCGGCTGGAGACCTTCGAGCGTGTCGGGTTGGTGTGGCGTCGAGTCCCGCAAGTGCTCGAACAACCGCCCGTGCGCGGCGCGCCAGGCTTCCGGGTGCTTATCGCGAAGCTGCTTCGCGAAGTACTCGCGGACGAGCGGGTGGGCATCAAGGTCACCGTCGTCGCGGGGCGATGCGAGGCGGCATTCGGCGAGGGCGGAGAGGGCGAGATTCCAATCGTCTTCGTCGATCCCGACCAGCGAATCCGTCAGGCCCGGGATCGCTGGCTCCCCGCGCAACGCGGCGATGCAGCCTGGTTCGGCTGGGCGGTCGAACAGGCCGAGCAGACGGAGGATCGCGAGCTGGCGGGCGCCCTCGTTGTCCTTCCCGGCCAACCACCGCTCGTACGCTTCGATCGTCTGGAACGCGTGGCCGCCCTGGACCGCAAGGTTCGCCTTCGCCAGATCCACCCGGTCGCGCCGCCTCACGTCCCCCTTGTGCGCCTTGGCGAGGTAGGTACCGAGGAGGCTCAGGGTGAGCGCGTGGCCCTCGACCTCCTCGACCAGATCTCCGAGGTCCTTCTTCGAGCCCTGGACATGGAGGCTCTCGAGCAGCTCGACGCCAGCCCCCTTGTCGAGACGTTCGAGCGACTGCTCGGGTGCCGTCGTCTCGCGGAAGCTCGCGAGGTCTGTCAAGCTCTCGCGCGTGGTGACGAGGCACAGGCCGAGATTCTGCTGCGCGAGCCGCTTGAGCAGCGTCCGGACCCCGGGGTCCTTGATCTCCCCGGCGAGCTGTTTCATCCCCGGCGGATATTGGAGCGGCTCCAGACCGTCGAGGACGAGGAGAGTGCGCCGTCTCGCGACGATCTCCGCGAGCTTCGCCCCCTTGTCCTCGGCCGAGCGGGCGCTGTCGGCGAATCGCTCTCCCTCCTCGCCGCCTAGAAAGCGCAGCGCAGCGGCGAGGAAGGTCTCGCCGGTCGCCGCTCCCGCGTCTTTCGTCCCCTGGCTGTAGAACGACCAGTCGAAATAGCTCGCGCCGTCGTAGTCTCGCGCCGCGAGCCGCGCCGCCCACTCTCCGATCAGGGACGTCTTCCCCACCCCGCCCCAGGCCACGAGCGTTACGACATGGACCTTCGGATCCGCCCAGGCAGCTTCGAGGTTCGCAAGCTCGGTCTCGCGGCCGAAGAGCCTCGGGGCACTATGAGGGAGGCGGGTGGGGGCGATTCGGGGAGCGTTTCCGGGCCTCCCGTGATCGGCAACTCCGTCGAAGCTGAGCGGGGTGCCCTTCCGGCGTTCCCCTTCCCGGATCGAACCCACCGGCCGCGGCTCGACGCCGGCCCTTCCCAGCAGCACCTCATAGAGCGCTTCGTAGGCCGCTTTTGAGGTCACCGTGTAGTGCGTGCGCCCCCGGAGCGGTTCGGGAATGAAACTCTCGTCCGCAGCGGCGCGAAGGACCGGAATGAACTTCTTCGTCCGGCTCCTGGCGTCGTAGATCTCCTGGGTGATGAGAGTGCCTTCCCAATCGGCGCCCTTGCCCTTCCCCGGCTCCTCGTGGCCCCGGAACCTCCGGTAGTAGGTCTCGGTGCAGATCACCAGGACGTGGCTCGCTTCGTCGAGCCGATCGAGCATCCAGTGCGGCCAGGCGCCCTCGGGGGTGCCGTTCACATACTGATCGAGGCGGGTCTCGATCCCGTCGTCGCGTAGGCGCTCCGACAGGCTCAGTACCCATTCGCGGTGCTCTTCGGAATCATGGCTGTAACTCAGGAAAACGATCGCGCTCATCGCTTGGCCTCAAAGGTTCGAGGAAACGCTCCAAGGATAACGCGAAGAATGAAGCTATGAGAGGAGCGGACGGGAGGATGGACCGCACGTCGGCGAGGACGCCGACGGTTCCAGGAGTCAGCCTTCCCCCGAGAGAGGGGCTCGAGGCCTGGGCCACCGCCTTCGCGACGGCGGCCCGGGGAGAGGGCTTACGGCACCGTCACCGTCACCGCCCGCGAGTTGTTAGTTTCGTTCGATTCGGCGACGTTGCTGTCTACGTCGAGGGTGAACGTCAGCGTGTGGGTGCCGGCGACCGCCGTCCAGGTCAAGGCGCTGTTGCCGTTCAGGACGGTGGTGTTGCCAGGTACTCCGGCGTGGCCGCCGTAGCCGACTTGGACGCCATCGACGAACCACTTGACGTTGAAGGCGCCGCTTCCCGTCGGCTTCAGGTTTTGCACTCCCGAGTCGAACAGCACCGCCCGGCCGCGCACCAGGTCGGCCGAGTTGAAGTTGATCGCGGTGGGCGTGAGGTCGGGCCGGGGGGCGACGACGGTGACGGTGCGCGCGATGGTGTTGTTGCCTTCGTTGGTCTCCACCACCTGGCTATCGACATCGACACTGAACTGCACCGTGTGGGCGCCCAGAGTCGCCGTCCAGTTGAGCGCGCTGTTGCCGTTCAATACCGTGGTGTTGGCGGGAACCGCGGTGTGGAAGCCGTAACCGACCTGGACGCCGTCGATGAACCACTTGACGTTGAAGCCTCCGGAAGCGACGCTCGTCAGGTTCGAAACGCCCGAGTCCAAAGCGATCACGTCGCCCGTCTCCGGAATCGCCGGGTTGGAGGTGATCGCGGTCGGCGTGAGGTCGGGCAGCGCCGTTGGCACGGTGATCGTGATCGACGTGTTGTTGTTCCCTTCGTTCGTCTCGACGATGCCGTTGTCCACGTCCACGCTGAACTGGATCGTGTGGGTGCCGGCGGTCGAAGTCCAGCTGAGCGAGCTGTTGCCGTTCAACATTGTGGTGTTGCCGGCGACTGCGACGTGGAGGCCGTAGCCCACCTGGACGCCGTCGATGAACCATTTGACGTTGAACGAGCCGCTGTCCACCAGGGTCTGGTTCTTCACCCCGGAATCGAAGGCGATCACGTTGCCGGCCACCGCGTTCGTCGGCGTGAAGGTAATCGCCGTCGGCGTCAGGTCGGGAAACGAGCGATACGGCTTGCAGGTCGAAGGAGCGCTGCTGCACGCCTCGTTGCCGGTCGGCTGGGCGGTCACCTGGTAGTAGTAGGTGGTGTTGTTGGCGGTCCCGGTGTCGGTAAACGAAAAGCCCGCGACGTCGTTGGCGATCCGGGTGAAGGCGCCGCTGCACCCCGTTTCGTTGCGGAAGACGTCGTAGACCACCCCCGCGCCGCTGTTCGACCAGCCGACGGTCGCCGAGTTGTTGCCTTGGGTGAGCGCCATTGCGGGCACCGTGGGCGCGGCGCAGCCGGCGAACGAAATGTCCCGGCCCGTATCGGTCAAACAGGCGATGCCGTGGCGATTGAGGGCGGCGTAGATCGCGGCGCTGTGGGGCGTTCCGTCGTTCAGGTTGCCGTTGTCGTCGTCCACCGCGCGGAAGACCTTCCAAAGCGAACCGACGTTGCAGCCGTTTGAAGTCCAGCCGCCGGAGAGGGTGTTGCAGGTGAAGGATTGGGTGGCGGTCGAGCGTGACAGGTACCAAAGCCGATCGACGACCGTCCAAGAGTTCGGCAGGTCGCGGGCGGCGATATCCCAAACGGATTCCGAAGCGATCAACGACTCGCAGTGGCCCTCGCGCTGGTTGGCCGGAACGCCGCGCGCCATCGCGTCCTTGCCGCACGGACCGATATAGCTCGGGTGAGTCGGGCACTTGGCCTGGGTGAAGTTGGAAACCGTCGAGGCGACGTTGGCGGCATGCTGCGCCCAATCGACCTCGCGGAGCCCTTTGCAGGTATTGCAGGCGTTGTTGTAGCCGCCGCAGAGGTTGGAGCTCCAACCCGGTCCGATGCACGACTGATGGAGCGCCAGCAAGGAGGTGATGTCGCCATACGCCTCGCTCGTGCCGTTGTCCGGCGAGCCGCCGTTGCCGTCGTTGCTGTCCAGGCCATGGCCCCACTCGTGGAGGGAGATACCCGGAAGTTGGCCGGTATTGCCGCACGGCGCGGAAGCCTTGAAGAAGCGCACGTTGGAGCCGTTCCAATACGCGTTGCACGTCGCCGGGTTCAGGTTGGTCTCGGCGGTCAGATTTCCCTGGAGCCAGGTGTTGGTCGGCAGCCAGCCGCGGCCGACCTCTTTGATCCGGTTGAGCCAGTAGTACTGGGTGCGCGAGGCGCGGGTGTCGCCCGCGCTGCTGGTGGCCGTCGGGGTTTTGCAGTCGACGTCGGGGGCCGACGAACCGAACGCGATGTCGCCCGAGCTGCTGGAAGTCTGGGAGACCGCGCCGCAGGTGTCGGCGATCGTCACGTACTTGCCCTTGAGCATCGAAGTGACGGGAGTGCCGGGGTAGGTGAACAAGCCCGCCGAAGTGGCGAAGACGCCCGCCGTCCCGAAATCCGCGTACGGCATCGCGCGCACCGTATCGCCGGAGGTGGAGGCGCCGAGGATCACGCCGCCGGAAGCCTGCGATTGGATGTAGTCATTGACGTCTAGAAACTCCAGCAGCTCCCCCGAGGTCGCATCGACGCGCGCCCGCCAGGTGCCCTGAACCCCATCGCGATGGAATTTGACCTCCCACACCGAGGCGAGGCCGTAGCCTTTGCCGAGAGCGTAACCCGCGGCGAAGCGGCTGTCGCGCTCGACCGTCGGCAGCAGGTGGAGCGACCCGGCGTCCAACACCTGATCGAGGCCGGGGACGATGCCGCCCACGTAGTCCGAGACCGTGGCGAAGGCCTGCTCGCGCGTGATCGTCAAGGGAGGCATCGCCACGTCCGCCGGGGGGACGTTTTCGAGCCCGAACTGGATCAGGTTGCCGTGATTGACCCGGAAGACCACACGCGCGCCTTCGATCGGCACGCCCGCCCGCGTGACATTGAAATCGACGAGCCAGAGGTAATCGGAGATCGCGCCGGAGCGGCCGAGGGAGAGAACCAGGTCCTTCCCGTCGAGCCCGAACAGCGCGGCATTGCCGGCCACGAACCGGCGGGCGATCCTCTCCAGGAGCTTCAAATCCGGCGCGCCTTGGACGGCCGCTTCGCCGAAAACGGCCAGGTCGGCGGCGGTCAACTTGTTGCCCCGGCCCGGAATCCACGGAATGCCCGGCCCTTCGGCCGATTCGATCCGGCCGCTCCGGCCGTCGATCTGGGCGCTCCACGCGCCATGGTCGAGCTGAAACGCGCTCCACGCTGCGTCTACCGGAGAGGCCAGGCTGCCGCGGACCCCTTCGATCGGTTCGAGCGAGGGGCTCACCTGGAGTTTTTCGCCGAGCCGCGCGAGGCCCGCGAGCCCATTTTCTTCATCCACCGGCATCCCTTGGGAGACCACAGGGTCGGGAGAGAGGGCCAAGAATCCGGCCGCCAGGCAGACTGCTGCCGCGAGAGGTACTTTGAAGCTCATAGGACTTCTCCTTCGGTCGAGTGCGACGTCTATACAATGGGGTGCGCCACCAGGGAATCGGCGTGCACTTTTGCCGCCCGAAACCATTGTCGGGGCGCACCGTCGCATGAAACAGCCGCATGGATCGGGGGTTTTCGCCCTGTGGGAACGCGCGAACCCGGCCGACCCGCACACCCGTGCGGGTCGGTCCGCTCCGATCGCCGAAGGAGAGCGTTGAGCCGCTACCCCTAGGGCAGCGGCACCTGCGGGTACTTCCGAACCACCAGGCCTCCCCACATCTCCAGGATGTTTCGCTTGCCGGCCGAGAGGTCGCGGGTGACCGGCATGTAGAGGGTGCTCGCGACTTCCATGTCGGTGGTGATCATCACCATCAGCTGATCGATCGCGCCTTCCACGCGCGGCAGGTCGCCGAGCGGCATGAAGAGGTCCATGACCGGGAAGATCATGTCGTAGACGTAGAGGATGTTGCCGTAGACGAAGCGCCAGGCTTCGAGCCGGTTGTATTTCGGCTTGCCGGCGTAGCCGCCGGTGCCGTTCCAACAGTCGATGAATTGGCCGACCAGCGCGTCGTCGAACGGCAACACGCGGGCCACCGAATAGAAGGAGGTGCCGATCGTCGCGATGCCGGGGCCGGCGAAGCTGAAGCCCACGCTGGCCGGCGGAACGATCCCCTGTCCGGACAGAGCCGGGTAATAGGCGAGGATCGGAAACCCGGGGGCCTGAGAATTGATCGTGACCGTGGCGTTGCCTTGCGGATCCACGGGGACCGAACTGGTGTACACCAGGTAGGGCGAGGCGGGAAGGGCGTTGCAGACCGGCCCCGGGTCCTGCGAAGTGGGCGGCGGCGTGGCGCCGAAAAGCGACCAGCTTCCGGTACCCAAGTCGAGCAGCCAGGGGAAATACTGCTGCGCCAGGACTCCGGTGCCCGGCGGGGGGATGGCGTTCTTGTACCGGACTTGCAGTTGAACGTTCTGCGACTGCCCCTGATCGATATACACGCCGCGGTCGTCCGTCTCGACGGTCAACGGCGCCTCCAACGACAGGATCTGCCCCTGGGCGCGCAGCGCAAGCTGCCCATTTTGGCTCCCAAGCCAGGTCTCGATCTGCTCCGCCGTCACGCCGGCCTGGAACGGGACGTCCACCAACCCGCCCTTCGCGCTGTAGGCGCCCTTGTCGTATTGCTCGGCGCCGAACGTTCCGATGAGTTGGAAGGCGCCGCCCGGGATCTGCACGCCCACGTCGATCGGACCGTAGTTGTACCGCTCGGCCTGCAGGTCGGCGTCCAGGGTGTATTCCGGAATCGCGTTCTGAAGGTCGAGTGAGACGATCCCCGCCGCGGCGTCGATCTCGGCATGGACCACTCCCGGTGCGAGCGGCGGAAGCGCGCTCTTGGCGCCCGCCATGTCGGCTCCGGCGGCGAATTGCACGGCATGGCCGGACATTCCGCTCGGTTCCGTGGCGCGCACGCTCGCCGTCGCGGTTCTCGTCATCGGCGCCATCTTCATGTTCGGCACCAGCATGTGGCCGCCGGGCGCCGTCTTGAGCTCGCCCTGGTTCCAGACGCCGAGCACGCCGACGACCCTGCTGTAGGCGGGATTGATGAAGACCTTCCCCTGCTTGTAAAGCGCGGTGAGATCGGCGCAGGTGCGCGGCCGCTCTGCGATGTCGTTGAAGATCCCGTTCTGGTAGTAGACCGTGTTGTAGGTGGCGAACCGCAGCATCAGGCCCGCCGCGCCGGTCGCTCGCGCGGCATCGGCGAGGGCGGTCACCAGGGCCGAATTGCCGCCGTTCGCGACGTCCAACGATGCCGTGGGGATCGTGGTCTGGAAGATCGCGCCGATCGGCCCGGCGATGATCAGATCCGAGCTGATGTTGCGCGGCACGAAGAACGAGCGCGAGTACATCCGCTGCGACACGGCGCCGCCGATGCGGGTCTCAGGGTTGCCGACGCTGAACGACGACAGGTAGATCTGGCTGCAGAACGGCGACGCCGGATTGATGTCGATCAACCGCGCGGCTGAAATCCGGCCGCCGATCGAGTTGCCGACGATCGACACCGGCTGGTTGAGAATCGGATCGGTCGGTGCGGCGGGGCTGCCGTACGCGAGGTCGCCGCCGCTTGCAAGCGACAGGGCGCCGTTGCCGGCATGCTGGATGAACGAGCAGCCCTGGCTGCCGTAGAAATTCCAGCGGCTCGGCAGATGGGAGGCCGGGTTGCTGCCGCAGGCATCCGAAGGGCCTTCGGTGCTGATCGGGCAGGAGTCGTCATAGGGCTCGATCGCCCAGGGCCGGAACGTATCGCGAAAATTGTCCGGCGTGATCGGCGGATCGAGAAGGCCGAGAAACTGCCAATCGAGCGCGGCGTTGGCCGCATCGTAGACCGGCAGGTAGTCGTTGTTGTTCGAGGTGCAAACGTCCCACTCCATGTAGCCTTGGAAATAGAGGCGGGGAAACGACAGGACGCTCATCGCGAGCCCTCCTGGGTCGGGACGGCGTGACCCTTCTGGAGCCAGGATTCGGTGGTTTGGCGGTGGGCGCGCTTCATCGACCAGACGTAATCGAGGAAGGTGTAGTCCCCCAGCGGAGGCGGGGTGCCCACGTAGTAGTTGACGTTGCCGCCCTGCGTGTAAGTCAGGTTGAAATACTCGCCGTCCGGTTTGATCGACGCCAGGTGGTGGCAGGTGATGCAGGACGACTGGGGCTGAAACGCGGATTCGATGGTCGAGTTGGCGAGCAGCGTCGGTTGCGGAGGATTGCTGCCCGGCACGTTGAACTCGGTCTGCACGCCGTCGAGCTGGTAATTGGCGAACACCGAGCCCGCGAGCGCTCCCTGATAGAACTGGTTTGCGGCTTGGATCTCCGGGGCGATGGGAAGCTCCAAGCGCGCCGCGGTGAATTGGGGATCGTAAACGTTTTCAAACGTGATCCACACCCAATTGGGCTGGCTCTTGTTGATGATGTGCATTCCGGCGAGCGCGGCATACCCCACCTGCCAGCCTCGCGGCTGGCCGTCGCGATCGAAGAGCTGGTAGTAGGCGTTCACCACGTAAAACTTGTCTCTCACCTCGGCACATCTCGCGGCGTCGGTGCCCAGCCAAAGCCAGGAGGTCTTGAGCTCGTACGACGTGGGCGGAAAATCCGCCTTTTGCCCGTTGCTCGCCGCAAGCTCCTGGCCGTTCACGTTATAGAACCGCCGGGCCACGATGTAGTCGAACGTCGCCTGGTTCATCAGCAGCTGATAGCGGACCGACTGGCCCCATTTGTCGAGGAGGTCGCGCCCGTCCACCTGAATCGCGGTGTCGAGATTGTGGCGCACCCCCGGGGGGACGCAACCGTTCGCAGGGATCGGCGGCAGGTCCGGCGGATCGGTGGCCGTCCCCCAGGGAGGCGGCTCGGACCCGTCGGCCAGGTAGACGGTGCTGGTCTGCCGGAAGTCGGTCTCCCAAACTTTCGTCCCCGGCTGGTTCCAAGGATCGTTGAGCGCGAGGAAAAGCGTCCACGCGTACTCGGCGGGGTCTTCCTGCTCGGCGCTCCGGGCGACCGCCGGATCGGTCCGCACTCTGGCGGCGGCGGCATGGCTCGGCAGGGTGAACCGAACCGGCTCCCCCTTCGCCACGGGCCTGGAGCCTTGCGAGGAACAACCGACGGCGAGGACAACGAACGGCAGAAGCGAGAACGCTCGGCGCATGGGTTCGGCCTCCCTCTGGGGGCGCAGCGATCTGTTGAGTGAATCTGAGGAGTCTTCGCGGAAATTGTTGACCACTCGACGAGCCGAGTCAATCTTTTTCGCTAAGAAATAAAGAATCAGATCTCTGCCGCTCGCGTGAAGTCGGGCCGAAGGAATCTCGGCCCGACCCGTTTGCAGGTTTGCTACGCCCCTGGGCCGTTCACCGCGATCTGCGACAGCGTGATCGCGATGTCGAGCGTCTGGAGGTAATCGTTGTGCGCCGGAGCGATCAGCTCCGGATCGGCGCCTTGGATCGCTCCGAGCAACCGGTCGAGGTCGCCGTAGGGCGACGGCGCGCAGGGAGAAGTCGAACGCGGCACGAGGCCGGTCAGGCGGTTGAGGTAGGGCCTGACCTGCTGCATCAAGGCGACGTACTGGGAGAGCGTAAAGCCGGAGGCCAGCAGATTGCGAGTCTGGGCGGCCCAGAACTGCGCCGCCGGATCGCCGTAAAGCGCAGCCAGCCGGCCGAACACCGCCGCCTGGAACTTGAGGTTCGCCACCGCCGCGGCATCGACCGTGGTGCCCACCGGGGAGATGGCGAAACCATCTCGCGGCTTGCCCGCCGGTCCGGGCTGAGTGACCTCCGTGAAGGCGAGCGCCAGATCCGCCCCCTGGGCGCTCTGCGGCACGTCCACCGTGACTTTCAGCGCCCGCACCTCGCCGGCCGTCATTCCAGGAAGACAGACGGTCTGGCCCGGCCGGTACGACGTGGTCGCGATGCCGCAGGCGTCGATCCGGATCGAGGTGTATCGGCTCGTGAGGCTCAAGGGTGAATCGAGCCGCAGGCAGACGTTGCGCGTGACCGAGGCGGCGTTGCGTACCAGGGCGTAGTAGTGCGCCTTGGAGATGACCTTCATCTCCGGATAGATGATGTTCCGCTGCGCCTTGTTGTTGTCGTACAGGACGGCGGTGTCGAGCGTCGGCCAGCCGGGCACGCGGTTCTTCAAAGAGGGATTGGCGAACGGATCGCCCGCCGCTTCCAGCTCCACTCCCATGCAAACGTGGGTGGAATGCTCGTCGGGCAGGTTCCATTCGTATCCTTGACCGTTCTGCAGCGTCTGTTCCTGCTGGTTCGGGGCGAAGGTGATCGGCACCGGCGCCGCGATCCCCGCATCCTTGTACGGCAGGCCTGCGCCGAAATCGGCGTAGTAGAAGTGGGGTGTCACGTCCACGTCCGGCGCTCCGGCCACCGCCTGGGCTTTGCGGCCGACGCGCACGAACGCGAAGTTCTGGCCCGGCTGCGGATCGACGTGCGGCGGCGCGTCGGAGCCGGCAGGATTTCCCGAGGTATTGTCGGCGCGGTTCCAAACGTCGCTCGTCTTGTAGAAGACGGAGTGGCTCGAAGGCTCCAGGCCCGGATCGTGGCTGCCCGCATCGGTCCAGTCGCGGGCGAAGAAATCGTTGTCCGGCGTCACCATCTGGACGCGGAAGAAGAACGGATCGATCGAGAACGGAATCGAAAACGTTTTCGCGGCGTCTTTGTAGATCTTCACATTGTCGTGGAAGCGCTGGAAGACGAGGTCCTCGACGTCGGGAAACTTGCTCGGGGCGGGGTCGTTGAGGGCGGTGAACACACCGACGAAATCCTTGCCGTCCGCCATCAGGTGAACGTAGTCGCCCAGGTAGTTGTTGGCGCCGAAGGCGACCGAGGCGCTGTCCACGATCGAAAGGACCCGTGGAACGGGCGGCGAAGCGAAATCGTCGCCGGAAATCCCGATCTGCGTTTCCCAGAGCCCGAGCTGGTCGATCTGTTGATAGAGCAACGCGACCTGACCGACGCTGTTGACCGCCAAGGCCGGGTTGGTGGCAAACGGGAGCGTCCACAGGTCCTTGTCGCTCCATTTCAATCCACCGTCGATGGAGTGGCGCAGGTGCAACGTGATCGGCCCCTGACCGTTCGCATCGCCCCAGACGAGCCAAACGCTCTTGGCGTCGTTCGGATCGACCGCGATCGAGATCTGCGATCGTCCGACCCGCTGTTTGGCGAGCTTGGCGGTGGTGCTTCCTCCGGAGTACGCGGTTCCCGTGACGACGGAAACGCCGGCCGCGCCCCCCAGATCCGCAAACGGCGGCGAGCTCGTCCCCCAGTGGTTGTCTTTGACCACCACGATATTGGCTTTGTCCGTAGAGGTCGGGCTGTAGAACGCCGCGTAGACGACGCCGCTCGAATGAAACGCCGTGCGCACGCCGGAGCCATCGCGGCCGGGCGGGTCCGGCGGCATCGCCGCTTCGATTTCCTGCTCCAGATTCGCAGCGGGCGCCACGGCCGCGGCGTTCGGATTGACGTCCACCGTCGCGGTCTGCGGCGCCCGGGAGGGGCGCGCGTCGTTGACGCCGACGAAAACCCGGTCGAGGTCAGCCCCTTCGCCGCCGAGCGTGGTCGTCGCCTGGACGTACGGCTGATCGGGGCAATCGGGGATCACTCCGGTTCGTTCCTCCAGAAGGACCGGGGCCGGGCTACCGAACAAGTCGTCGATGCGGTGGATCTGGTACACCATGATGTCGCCGTCGGGGTCCGGTTTTCCGGTCAAAGCGCCCACGTAGAGCTTGCCCGACGAACCGCCGAAGCGCAGCGTCACGTCGCAAAAGGAGGATGGACAGACGCCGACCGAACCCGGCAGAATCGGCTTGAGGCTCCAGGACAAACCGCTGTTGCTCGACAGGAAGATCGAGGCCTTGTTCGGCTTGGCCGGGTTGGTGATGAAAGCCGACGCCGCCAGCTTGGCAGGCGAGGCGGGATCGATGGCAAGGTTGGCCTCGGCCTGCTCGGCCTGGTCGTCGCTCATGGAGCTTGGGATCATGTTGACGACGGTAATCTTTTGGGCCGACGCGGCCAGGGGGCCAAAGACCGAAAGGCCCAGGACGGCGAACGCCAGCGCGCCCGCCGAAAAGAAAGATTTCAGCAATCTCATGTCAACTCTCCGCTTCCGAACCGATCACCGAAGCAGACCGCGAACCCGCTCGAGCTCGCTCCGGGGTTGAACGTCCAAGGCGTTCACCAGGACGTAGGAGCCTTTCGGCAGATCGCGGCCTCGATATGGCTGAAGCAGGAAGATGCCGTCCTCTCCGGCGCTGAGCTTCGGAGTCGAGCCCCAGAAGAAATCGGTGTCTTGGGCGAAATAGACCCCATGGGTCTCGCGCCCTTTGAGGGTCCCTTCGATCTCCAGCTTGGCCAGCGCCCAGGAGGCGGCGTGCTCGCCGAAGTCCTCTTCGCTGCGCTCCGTCTCCCGAACGTCGCCGACCCGACCGAAAACCACCACCGCGGCACGCGTCAGCCGCGCCGAGAGGTCTTCGTCGGCTTCGAGAGAGCGCACCCGCCCCACTTCGCGCCGCACCTGTTCCAGGTCGGACGCCTCCGTCTCGGGCGAGCGGCTGGGGAGGCGCTGGATCTCGCTCAATCCCAGGTGCTCGCCCCACATCAAGCTGGTGGTAAAGAAGATCGCCTGCCCCCCTTCGACCGCGCCGGAGGAATCGGCGAGCTGGACGGTCACCTGAGCGTCCCGCATCTCGCCGAAGGTCCCCGGCTGGTCGGCCACCTCGCGCACCCGCACGATCGCGGTGACGTCGGAGGCCGGGAGGAGCGACAGGTTCGAGGCGCCGAGCCGCTCGAACGTGCCGGTGAAGATGAAGTGCGAGTTGCGGATCGCGGGCTCCAGGCCGGTGTCGGCGGCCGCAACCGGCAAGGCGGCGAGAAGGCACAGAGTCCAAAGCACCACCGCCCGGGGGCTTAAAGCTGAAACGGATCGAAGGGTAAACATGGTGGTTTCCTCGTAGATGAAAGTGGAGCCCGCCGAACTGTCCGCGCCATCGCGGGTCGGCGGGCTCTCTCTACCTGACGGGGAAACCGGCTCGGGGTATTAGACCTACGCGCCCGGACCGTTCACCGCGATCTGCGACAGCGTGATCGCGATGTCGAGGGTCTGGAGGAAATCGTTGTGCGCCGGGGCGATCCCCAGAGGATCGGCGCCTTGGATCGCGCCGAGCAGCCGGTCGAGATCGCCGTACGGCGACGGCGCGCAGGTCGAGGTCGAACGCGGCACGAGGCCGGTCAGGCGGGACAGGTACGGCCTTTCCTGCTGGAGGAACGCGAGGTACTGGGAGAGCGAGAAGCCGGAAGCCAGCAGGTCGCGCGTCTTGCCGGTCCAGAATTGGGCCGCCGGGTCGTTGTACAGGGCGGCCAGCCGGCCGAACACCGCCGCCTGGAACTTGAGGTTCGCCGTCGCGGCGCCATCGACCGAAGTGGCCACGGGGGAGATCGCGAATCCGTCGCGCGGTTTGCCCGCCGGCCCCGGCTGGGTCACCTCGGTGAAAGCGAGCGCGAGATCGGCGCCTTGGGCGCTCTGCGGCACGTCCACCGTCACTTGGAGCGCCCGCACCTCGCCGGCCGCCATGCCGGGCAGGCACACCGTCGAGCCCGGCCGGTAGGAGGTGGTGGCGATGCCGCAGGCGTCGATCCGGATCGAGGCGTAGCGGCTCACCCGGCTTGCGGCCGAGTCCAGCCGCAGGCAGACGCTTCTCGTCACCGAAGCGGCGTTGCGCACCAAGGCGTAGTAGTGCGCCTTGGAGCTCAAGAGCATCTCGGGATAGATGACGTTCCGCTGCGCCTTGTTGTTGTCATAAAGGACCGCCGTGTCGAGCGTCGGCCAGCCAGGCACGTGGTTCTTCAAGGTTGGCTGGGCAAATGGATCGCCGGCCGATTCGATCTCCACTCCCAGGCAGACGTGCGAAGAGTGGGTGTCGGGAAGCGTCCATTCGTACCCTTGGCCGCTCGGCAGCATCAGCTCCTGCTGGTTGGCCGGGAAAGTGATAGGCAGCGGCGCCGCGACCCCCGCGTCTTTGTACGCCAAGCCGGCGCCGAAGTCGGCGTAGTAGAAGTGCGGCGTTACGTCCACGTCCGGCGCTCCGCCAGCCGCTTGCGCCTTCCTCCCGACGCGCACGAACGCGAAGTTCTGTCCCGGCTGCGGATCGACGTGCGGCGGAGCGGCGGAGGAGGCCGGATTCCCCGAGATGTTGTCCGCGCGGTTCCACACGTCGCTCGTCTCGTAGAAGACGGAATGGGTCGATGGCTCCAGGCCCGGATCTTTCCCCGGCGCTGCGGTCCAATCGCGGACGAAGTAGTCGTTCTCCCCTTTCACCGTCTCGATGTGGAAAAAGAAAGGGTCGATCGAAGGCTGGACGAAGTTGCCGCCGGACAGCATTTGAGTCGCGTTGTGATCGCGCTGAAAGACCAGCTCGTCGACCTCCGGGAAGAACGCCGGATTGGGATTGTTGTGCGCTGAGAAGACGCCGTAGAAATCCTTTCCGACCGCCATCAGATGGACGTAATCGCCGAGGAAATTGCCGCCGATCGCGACCGAATTGTTGTCGGCGTCGGAGAGGAAAATCGACTCGGGAGGCGAGCTCGCGAAGTCGTCGTCCGAGATTTCCACCTTCGTCCGCCACCTCTTGGAAATATCGACCGCCTGGTACATGAACCCGACCGTACCGACGCTGTTGACCGCCACCGCTGGATTGGTCGCCGCCGGAATCTGCCGCAGGTCGTCGCCCCAGTTCTTGCCGCCATCGGGCGAATGCCGCAGATGAAGGGTAAGGCCCGCCCCTTCGGCGCCGTCTCCCCAGGCCAGCCAGACGCTCTGGTCGTCGTTCGGATCGACGGCGATCGAGATCTGGGACAGGCCGACCCTTTGTTGGTTGAGCTTGGCGTTGCCGCTTCCGGCGTAGGGGATCGACGCCGCGACGATCGTCCCGGCGACGCCTGCCGTTTCGATCTCCTTGAACGGATCGGCGCTCGCCCCCCAGTGGTCGTCCCGCACGACCATCAGGTTCGCTTTGATTTTCGAAAGCGGACTGTAAAAAGCCGCGTAGACCACGCCGCTCGAATGAAACGCCGTCCGCACCGCCGAGCCGTCCCGGCCCGGCGGATCCGGGGGAGTCGCCTTCTCCACGTGCTGCGAGAGAGTCGTCGGAGGCGACGGCACCCCGGCGTTCAGATTCACATCGACTGTGGCGGTCTGCGTTCCTTGCGCGGGCAGCATGTCGTTGACGCCGACGAAGATCCGGTCGAGATCCGCTCCCTCGCCGCCCAGCACGGTGGTCGCCTGAACGTAAGGCTGGTCGGGAACGTCGGGGATGACACCGATCCGCTCTTCGACTTTGACCGGCGAAGGGTTCCCGAACACGTCGTCGAACCGGTGTACCGCATAGGTCATCTCGAAATCCGACGCACCCTTCGGGCTCGCGATCAACGAGCCGACGTAGAGCTTGCCCGAGCTGCCGGCGAATCGGAGGGTCACGTCGCAGAACGACGTCGGGCAGAAAACGGCCGAGCCCGGCAGGATCGGCTGGAGCGTCCAGGTCTTTCCGCCATCGACCGAAAGGAAGATCGACGCCTTGTTCGGCTTGTTGGGAGTGGCGATGAACGCCGAGGCCGCCATCCGCATCGGGTTGGCGGGATCGACCGCGAGGTTGGGCTCGCTTTGATGATCCTGATCCTTGCTCAAGGAGAACGGGATCATGTCGACCACGGTCACCTTCTGGGCCGTGGCGGCATGAAGTCCGAAGACCGAAAGGAGCAGGACGGCGAACGCCGCCAGACGCAGCGGCGGCGTGACACGAAATCTGAGCATGGGTTCGTTCCTCGCGAGTTGAGCGAGCCCGCCCTTCCGCGCGACGCGGAATCGGTTCGGGCTCTCACTCCCAGACGCGGGAACGAGGACGGGGTATTAGGGCGCACCTATCCGCCGGCAGGGGGCTCCGGTCGCCGGGTCTTGACGATGCCTCCCATGATGCTCAAACCGATGACCACCAGCGCCCCGACGACAATCCAGGTCGAGCCGACGCCGGCCAAGTGCGCTCCATAGCCGAGGGCGGCGACCACGACCACCACGCCGATCATGTAGATCCCGAAATTCGACATCTGTTCTCCTCCTTCGAGCAAGTCCACGCCTGCAAACACAGCGGTAGATCAGCAGGAACGGTGCCAGGTGTCGGGCCCGAGGGCGATCCGCCACGGCGGACCGCCCTTTCCCTGGGCGGCCTAGGCGGGCGGAGGCGACGGGATGGAAGAGAGGGGAGGCGGCGTCACTCCCGCCCTCTGCGCCTTCTTGGCGCGCCCTCTCCGGATCAACCAGAAGATGGCGGCGGCGGCCAGCACGAGGAGCGTGATCCCGAGCACCGGCCGGACGAAGATCCAGGCGATCGCGATCGTCAAGGACGAGAAAACCACGGCGATCAGGAAGGCGAAAAACCCTATCCCAGCACCGAGCATCGTGCCGAACAGCGGCAACACATCGGCAAAAACCGCAAGCGGCCGGAAAACGAGGAAGGTGCCGAGGAAGAACATGAAGAAACCGACGGCGCGGAGAATCCAGGTCAAGACCGCGTTCTTGTCCTGGGCGGTCTTGAACATCTGCGCCGCGGTCTGCATCCCCTCTTCCACCAAGAGGACGGTGTCCCCCGCCTTGGCCTGGTAGGGGGCAAACGTCTCGCCGGTCTGCACGCCGACCAGGCTCACCTGCGAGGGGTTGACGGTCGAAAAGGAGATCCGCGCATCGCCGACGATCGGCGCGGCCGGATTCGCCCCCATGTAGTAGCGGCCCTCGGCCACCTTCACTTTGTCCCTCACCTCGTCTGGCAGCTGGTCGGCGGCGGCGGCATCGACTTTCAGATCCGTGGCGTTCGTCAGCTGATCGAGCTGCTCTGCGGAAAGGGTAAAGGCTCCCACTTTGACCGGATCGGCGGTCAGCGTCTGCGATTCGACCGGGAAGGCGCCGGGGTTCTCGTGCCCCTCGGTCTCCTGGAACTGCGAGCTGTCGATCAACGAATCGGACCATTCCTTGGAATACGTGTAGGTCTTCACGGTCTCGGTGCCGCCGCCCAGCTTCTTTCGGCTCTCGCTCTTCTCCGATTCTTTCCACTGGTACATCTCGACCGTGCGGATCAGCTTGACCGCCTTGGCCGTGACGTTCCATTCCTCGTCGGAAATCTCCTCGCCGCTATCGACCGCGCCCGAGACGTGGACCAGCTTGCCCTCGTTGCCCGCGGCGACCGCGTCAGGCTGAACGTCCACCACCGCGCCCAGTCCTTCGGACAAGCTCCGCGCCGTGCGCACCGATCGGCTCTCGTTCCAGAACAGGACCGGGAACGCGGCGACGAACAGGACGAGACCGAACAGCACGCTCTTGATCGAATCGCCCAACCGGGAACCCCAGGACTGATTGCTGGTGACGGTAACGCTGTTCGCCATGGCTGCTCTCTCCAAAAGAAGGTAGACCGAGGCCTCCTCCCAACTCGTCCGGGCGCGGGCTGCCCCAGCGAGGAGCAGGCGACGCCGGAGTTTGGATGGGGTCCCGGAAGATATGGAGGAGACGCTATCCCGCGACAGGGGGCGGGTCAACGCGGGTCCGAGCGCAAATACGACACCCTCAAACCGAAAAACGGCCCGGAAGTCGCCTCCCAGGCCGAGCGCTCGAACTGAACACTGATCAGAAGCCTTCTAGCAAGATCCTACGGTTGCTGGCAACGGAAGGGGCCGGTCCAGATGGTGCAGGTACCAAGGAGCTCCGCCGTAGGGCTGATCTCTTGAACGTCGCCCCCGCCCTGAGCGTGTCCTACCTCCCGCAACTCCAACCGCTTGAGGGTCTCGCGATGCAGCGCGAGCTTACGGCTCTTGGACTTCATAACCGAATCCTTTCGGCGCCGAAAATCTTGGCGCCCTAGGCTCCTCTCGCTTCTGGTTACGGTGGGGAGAGCGAAAGGTTCTAGGGCAGACCCAGCTGGCGCCGGATCAAATCGCAGAGGGTGTTCTTGATCTCTTGATGGCGAGGCACCGGAGCCCGGGCACCGGTGGCAGGGTTCCAATAGATGTCGTGACTGCCGCCGTGCCGCTTGAGAACACAACCGGCCCGCGCAAGCTCGCGCAGGAGATCGCCTCGCTTCAAGCGGGAACCTCAATCTCGATTTGCTTGACCTGTGCACCCGGGTGCAGCAATTCACGTTCATCCTCGAGCAGCAGTTCAAATGCGTCGCGAATGTTCGCCTCCAGGTCACTCAGGTTTTCTCCCTGGCTGAACACTCCCGGCACCTCTCGCAGCCGCCCGACCAACCCTCCTTCGTCGGGCCAGTACTCCAAAGTGTAAGGCTTCGTCATAGTAGGCACCTCCGATCGAAGTTTACTCGCTCAGCCCCCCAACTGCTCCCGTACCGCATCGCCCGCCGCGGCGAGCGCGGCAGGTAGGTTCTCAGGCTGCTTGCCGCCCGCTTGGGCGAAGTCGGGGCGGCCGCCGCCTCGGCCGCCGATGACTCCGGAGAGTTTCTTCACCAGCTCGCCCGCTTTCACCCGTTCGACGAGATCTTTGGTGACCGCCGCGATCAGGCTCACGTTGCCGTCGCCCCGGGCGCCGAGGATCACGACTCCCGAGCCGAGCTTCGCGCGCAATGCATCGGCCATCGCGCGCAGGTCGTCGGCCGGAGCGTGGGGCACTTCGCGTGCGAGGACTTTCACTCCGAGCACGTCGATCGTTTCGTCGTCGGCCGCCGCCGGGCCGCTCTTTCCGCCGCCGGAAACCAGCTGGAGCCGGAGCTTCTTCACCTCGTTCTCCAGCTCCGCCATACGGGTCTTGAGCTGGCCGGCGCGCTCGCGCTGCTGGGCCGGATCGGCGGATTTGATGCCGAGCGTTTCGATCAACCCGTCGTAGGCGATGCGCTGCGCGCGGACCGCGGCGAGCGCCCCGGCTCCTGTAACGGCCTCGATCCGCCGGACGCCGGAGGCGATGCCCCGCTCCGACTCGATCAGGAACAGGCCGATCTCACCGGAGTTGTTGACATGGCAGCCGCCGCACAGCTCGGTCGAGAGCCCCTGCACTTCGACCGTGCGCACGGTGTCGCCGTACTTTTCGCCGAAAAGCGCCATCGCCCCTGCCGCGACCGCCTCCTGGTAGCTGCGGAAGCGGAAATCGGTCGGCACCGCGCGGCGGATCCATTCGTTCACCAGGTCCTCGACTCTCTGGACTTCCGGTTCGAGCAGGCCGCGGTGATAGGTAAAATCGAACCGCAGCCGATCGGGCGCCACCAGCGACCCGGCCTGGCGGGCGCTTTGACCCACGACCTGGCGTAGCGCGGCGTGCAGCAGATGGGTCGCCGTGTGGTTGCTCTCGATCGCCTGGCGGCGGTCGAAATCGACTTTCAGATCGACTTTCTGATGCCGGCTGAGCGTGCCGCGCTCGACGTCGATGAAATGAAAGAAGATGCCGGAGTTGTCCTTGCGCGTGTCGGTGACATGCGCCTTGCCGCCGTCCCAGAGAATCCAGCCGGTATCGCCGACCTCGCCGCCCCCTTCCGCGTAGAACACGGTCTGATCGAGCACGGCAACGCCCGACTCCCCCGCCTTCAGCTCCGAAACCCGCAGCGGGTCGCCGTCGCGGAAAGCGGCGAGGCGCGCGACGCCCGCCCCTTCGAGCGTCGTTGCGTCCCAGCCTTCGAACCGGGTCTCCGGCATGTCGGCGTGGCCGCGCAGCTCCTCGCGCAGGGCGAGCAGACGGTTCTGCACTTCCTTGGTCGCTTTGCGCGACTGCTCGCGCTGCCCTTCGAGCGCGTGGCGGAAGCCTTCTTCATCGACGCCGAAGCGCTCCTCTTCCGCGATTTCGCGGATCACTTCGATCGGCAATCCATAGGTGTCGTAGAGCCGGAAGACCATGGCGCCGGGGAGCGTCGTCTTGCCTTGCGAGCGCAGGCGCTCGACTTCCTCCTGCACCTGGCGAGCGCCGGAGGCCACGGTCGAGAGGAACTTCTCCTCTTCCGCCTGAATCGCCGCGACCGACGCCATGCGCGTGGCACCGAGCTCCGGGTAGGCATGGCCGAGCACTTCGCCCAAGACCGGCACCAGACGATGAAGGAACGGCTCTTCGAAACCGATCCGCATGCCGTGGCGCACCGCGCGGCGCAGGATGCGGCGCAGGACGTAGCCGCGCCCCTCGTTGCCCGGGATGACGCCATCGGCGAGCAGGAACGACACCGCACGCAGGTGGTCGGCGATCACGCGGAGCGACGTGTCGGACTCCGAATTGGCCCACTTGCCGTTCGCCGCCCGCATTCCGTAGCGAATCCCGGCGAGCGTCGCCGCCGCTTCGAGGATCGGCCGAAAGAGGTCGGTGTCGTAGTTCGAGGAAACCCCTTGGAGCACCGAGGAGGTCCGTTCCAAGCCGGCTCCGGTGTCGATCGAAGGATTCGGCAAGGGCGCGAGCGCCCCCCCTTCCTCCCGCTGGTACTGCATGAAGACGAGGTTCCAGATCTCCAGGTAGCGACCGGAATCCGAGCCCTGCTCGAAGGAGACCTCGGGGCGCTGGGGCTCAAGGTCCACGAAGATCTCGCTGCACGGTCCGCACGGGCCGGTTTCGCCCATCGCCCAGAAGTTGTCCTTGGCGCCGCAGCGGATGATGCGCTCGGCCGGCAGGGTCGAAAGGCCCCGCCAGAGCGCCTCGGCCTCGTCGTCCTGCTCGAACACGGTCGCGAACAGACGAGCCGGGGGGAGACCCCAGACCTTCGTCACCAGTTCCCAGGCGAAGCGGATCGCGTCTTCCTTGAAGTAGTCGCCGAACGAGAAGTTGCCGAGCATCTCGAAGAACGTATGGTGGCGCGGGCTCGGACCGACGTTTTCGAGGTCGTTGTGCTTGCCCGAGACGCGCAGGACTCGCTGCGCCGAGACCGCCCGGCGGTCTTCCGGTGTCTCCAGCCCTAAAAAGGCGTTCTTGAACGGCACCATGCCCGCGTTGGTGAACAGCAGGGTGGGATCCCCATGCGGCACCAGGGGGGCGCTCGGAAACAGGCGATGCCCGCGTTCGGTGAAGAAATCAAGGAAGCTGCTGCGAATGTCGGCGCTGTTCATGATGTCGGGAAGCCCTTCGGGAAAGCCGGAGCGATTGCAAGAAGCAGGAAGGCTAACAGGCCGGACGGCGGGGCGCTAGAAGGCGGGGGCGCGCTATGATCGCCCGCCGTTCGCCGAACCCCGCAGAGAGGAATCTCGACATGCCGACACCCCACCGCGCCCTGGTCTCCGTCTTCGACAAGCGCGACCTCGAACCGTTCGTCCGCGGCCTGGTCGAGGCCGGATTCGAGATCCTCTCGACCGGCGGCACGCTCTCGACCCTCCGCTCGGCGGGAATTCCCGCCACCGCGGTCTCCGACGTCACCGGATTTCCCGAGATCCTCGATGGGCGGGTCAAGACCCTCCATCCGAAGATCCACGGCGGCATCCTGGCCGATCGCGCCCGGCCCGAGCACGCGGCCCAGATCGCCGAGCACGGCATCGCGCCGATCGACTTGGTGGTCGTAAACCTCTACGCCTTCCGCGAAGCGGCGGCCAAACCGGGCGCCGCGCGGGCCGACGTGGTCGAGATGATCGACATCGGCGGCCCGGCGATGGTGCGCGCGGCGGCGAAAAACCATGGCGGCGTGGGGGTCGTGGTCGATCCGGCGGATTACGCCGAGGTGCTGGCCGCTCTCCAAACCGGCCATGGAGTCCTATCCGAGGACCTGCGGCGGCGCCTCGCGGCCAAGGCGTTCCGCCATACCGCCGACTACGACGCCGCAATCGCCCGGTGGATGGAGAACGATCCGACCGCCACGGCATCCGCGGCCGAGCCGGAGCGCTTCCCCGCCGCGCTCGACCTCGCGCTCGATCGGGTCCTCGTGCCGCGCTACGGCGAAAACCCCCACCAGCAGGCGGCCGTCTACGCCACCCGTGGGGCGGGAGGAGTCTTCGGCGGATTCACCTCGATCCAGGGTAAGGAGCTGTCCTGGAACAACCTGCTCGACGCCGACGCGGCACGCCGGATCATCGGCCAGTTCGAAGAACCGGCGGTCGCGATCATCAAGCACAACAACCCGTGCGGCGTAGGGCTGGGAGACGACCTGCCGGCCGCTTACCTCCGCGCGCTCGCGACCGACCCGGTCTCGGCGTTCGGCTCGATTCTCGCGGTCAACCGCGAGGTCGATGCGGCGTTCGCCGAGGCGATCGGCGACCTGTTCGTCGAGGTGCTCGTCGCCCCTTCATTCTCGCCCGAAGCGCTCGAACGGTTCGCGAAGAAGAAGAACCTCCGCCTGGTCGCCTGCCCACTCCACCGTCCGTTCGACCGGGCCGCGGCTCTCCCCATCGAGCTGCGGGCGATTTCCGGCGGTTACCTCGCCCAGGACGCCGACGACGTGGCGGACGATCCCGCCGCCTGGACGCTCGCGACGAAACGCGCGCCGAGCGAGGCGGAGCGGAAGGCCCTGGAGCTGGCGTGGAAGGTGGGGCGCTATGTCAAATCGAACGCGATCGTAGTCACGGATCCGTTCCAGACCGTAGGCATCGGCGCCGGGCAGATGAGCCGGCTCGATTCCTGCCGGATTGCGACCGAAAAAGCCCGTCAATTCGGCCTCGACCTCGCCGGAACCGCTGCTTCGTCCGACGCCTTCTTCCCGTTCCGCGACGGCCTCGACGCCCTCGCCGCGGCCGGAATCACCGCGATCGTCCAACCGGGAGGCAGCAAGCGCGACGACGAAGTGATCGCCGCCGCCGACGAGCAGGGGCTGGCGATGCTGCTCACCGGAGTCCGGCACTTCCGGCACTAGAGCAACCTACCCCGGTTCGGGAGCCCCCTCGCGGATTTCGGTGTGGCGGACTTGGCCACCGAGGTTGGCGGCTTGGCCGGTGAGGCCGGTGGTGGCGAGCGCCAAGAGCAGGAGCACCAGCTGGAGGCCGCGCTGCGGCCCCTTCTGCCAGAAGAGGGCGACCAGGGCGAGCGCGCCCAAGGGGAACGCCGCGTAGCGCGAGGTCTCCGCCGCTTCTTCGTGCTCTTCGATGACCTCTTCGGTTACCCCCGGCTTGTCGTTGACCCAATCCTCCGCGCGTTGGCCGGAAAAGACCGCCGCCCAGGTACCGATTCCGGCGAGGATGCAAGCGAGAATTCCGGCCCGGGCGAGAGCGGAGTTTTTGCCGATCAAACCGGCGCCAAGCAGGAAGACCGCGGCGAGCGCGGCGAACAGCGGCAGGTGATTGACGATCATGTGCAGGTGCGCCCAGTTCGGATTCATGCGTACGCCCCCCCTCGACAATAGATGGTCGGGCCGAATCGTAGCACCCGACTTTCGCCCCGTACGGCGCGAAGCCCGTGGTTCTACTCGCCCAGCTCCATGCCCATGACGTGGAAGCCCGAATCGACGTAGACCGTCTCTCCGGTCGTGCCGGAGGCGAGCGGCGACAGCAGATAGAGACCCAGATTTCCGACCTCTTCGTGGGTGACGTTGCGCCCGAGCGGCGCGATCTCCCCCACCTTGTTGTACATCTTGAGGAAGCCGGGAATCGAGCGGGCGGCCACCGTTCGCACCGGTCCGGCGGAAACGGCGTTGACCCGCACGTCCTTCTTGCCCAGCTCGTAGGCGAGATAACGGACGCTCGCCTCAAGCGCCGATTTGGCGATCCCCATCACGTTGTACTTGGGCACCACCTTCTCCGCCGCGTAGTACGACAGCGTGACCATCGAGCCGCCCGCATTCCACAGCGGCTCGGCGTGGCGCGCGACCGAGACCAGCGAATAGGCGGAGATTTCGAGCGCGGTGAGCCAATCCTCTTTGGTCGTCTCGATGTAGCGGCCATCCATCGCCGGGCGCGGCGCGAAGGCGATCGCGTGGACCACGTAGTCGAGGCTCCCCCAGCTCTCCTTGAGCTGGCCGAACAGGGCCGACAGATCCGCCTCGTTCGTTACGTCGCACTGCGCGAGCAGGGTGCCGGGAATGTCCTGGGTCAGCTTTTCGAGGTCGGCTCTCAGGCGTTCGCCTTGATAGCTGAAAGCGAGAGTGGCGCCCGCGTCGCGCAGACGCTCGGCGATCGCCCAGCCGAGGCTGCGCGAATTGGCGACACCCATGACAAGGGCGCGTTTTCCTTCGAGGTCGATCGGGATCATGGCGCGGTATCTTATCCTCCTCATGGATTCGCTGCCTCCCCCGCCACCTCAGAGCCTTCCGGCGCTGCCGGTTGACCTACCGGCCCGACTGTTCGCCCGCACCCGGGAGCTGATCGATCTCGATTCGACGACCGGCCGCGAGGCCCAAGTGGGTGAGCTGCTGTTCACCCGCCTGGCCGAGATCGCGCCGCCGGGTGACGTGGTGAAAATCCCGGTCGATGCCGAGAGGTTCAACCTGTTCGCCCGCTGGGGCACGCCGCAAGTCGTGCTCTCGACCCACATGGATTGCGTGCCGCCGTTTTTTCCCTCCGAAGAGACCGAAGACGAGATCCGCGGCCGGGGCGCCTGCGACGCCAAGGGGATTCTCGCCGCGATGATCGGCGCGATCGAGGCCCTGCTCGCGGACGGAAAGACGGGATTCGGCCTGCTGATCGTGGTCGCCGAGGAGACCGACAGCGTGGGGGCCGACGCGGCGAACCGGTGGGTGCAGACCACCGACCTGCGCCCCCGGGTTCTGATCAACGGCGAGCCGACCGAAAACCAGCTCGCCCTGGGCTCCAATGGCACGCTGTTCTACCGCCTGGAGGCGGAGGGCCGCGCGGCGCACTCGGCCTACCCGGAGCTGGGAACCTCGGCGATCGATGCCCTGCTCGCCGCGATCGAACGGATGCGGAAGGTGGCGCTCCCGAGCGATTCCATCCTCGGCGGGACGACGATCAACGTCGGCAAGATCGAGGGAGGGCGCGCGGCGAACGTGATCGCGGACTTCTGCGCCGCCGAGATCCTGGTCCGCACGGTCGGACCGACGGCAACCCTGCGTAAGGATCTCGAAGCGGCATTTACGGAAGGCGGCGGAGTCCGCATCGCCCGGAAGAGCGAGACCCCGGCCCTACGCCTCGGCTCGCTCCCGGGATTTCCCACCACGGTGGTCAAATTCACGACCGACGTACCGCGATTGACCGCCTGGGGGGAGCCGTTCCTGCTCGGCCCGGGAACGATCCACGTCGCCCATACGGGCGAAGAGCGGATCGCGAAGGCGGAATTGGTGGCGGCGGTCGAGCTGTACCGGCGGTTGGTGGAGCGCCTGCTCTAGGATTCTTCCCCCCGGGAAAATGGTATTTGAATGGTAGACTCTACCCATGACAACAACCATCGACAAGGCAGGACGTGTGGTCATCCCCATTGAGGTACGGAAGCGACTCGGCCTAGCCGCCGGTAGCGAGCTTGAGTTGTCGATCGAGGATTTCACCATCCGCCTCACCCGCGCGGTGGAAAGTCCGCAGATCGTTCGGCGCGGTGGGCGCCTGATTGCTCGTCCTCGAGCGGCGAAGAGCGAGCGCACCGAGGTGGATTTGCCGCGCTTGATCGAAGAGGAGCGGGATCGTTGGCCGGTCTGAAGGGAATCTTCTTTGACACTAGCGTTCTCATTGCCGGCACGATCGATTTCGGTCCTAGCTCGCACCACGCGATGCTGCTCTTGGATGCGGTGGCGGACGGACGAATCGAGCGACCACTCACCTCATGGCATTGCTGCCTCGAATTTTTCGCCGTTACAACGCGTTTGCCCGAAGAATATCGCCTCGAACCTGGGATGGCCTTGCGGTTCCTCAGAGAGGAAATCTTCGCCCGCTTCTCGATCAGGGACTTGGCGTCGGAGCTCCGCGAGGAGTTTCTTGCTACCGCGGTGGGAGAGGGTGCCGCCGGAGGACGCATCTACGACGCACATATCGCCGAAGTCGCCCGGCGAGCCGGCGCCCAGCTGGTGGTCACCGAGAACCGCCGTCACTTCACTTCATTGTTGCGACATGGCATCCGCGTCTTGATCAGCGCCGAGTTCAGCGAGGATATCGGGCCGTGAGCAAAGCGATCTGGCGAGGTATCCGATGACCTTCCAATCTGGATCGATTATATTAAAGCGTAACTTGCCAGAACGGGAAAGCCCGCCGCCGCCTCAGGACACAACTTGAACTCATGTCAACCTCCGATCCGGATTTCCTGCGAATCCGACCGCTCAACGGCAGTCGACACGCCGGCTTTGAAGCTTTCTGCGTTCAGCTCGCTCGGAATGACAGCGTCCCGGCTGGCAGTAATTTTGTTCCCCTTGAGGGTGCGGGGGGCGATGGTGGCGTTGAATGCTATTGGGAGCTTCCTGACAGTACGGAGTGGGGCTACCAGAGCAAGTTCATCTTTGATCTTAACAAGAAACAGATCGCCGCATCGGTAAAGACAGCCCTTCGGCTTCATCCGAAACTCAATCGCTACGTGGTATGCCTACCATTCGACTTGACCGGGCGGACCGGGCGTCCTGGATTAGACCAGCTGACGCGGTGGGCCAACTACGTCCGGGAATGGCAGGTACTCGCGAACGAACGCGGGATGACTGTCTCTTTCGATCTGTGGCCGAAATCCGAACTGATCGAGCGGCTCGTCCAAATCGACCCATCCGGCGGCCGCCACAGATTCTGGTTCGATCAGGAAATGCTCAGCGCTCAGTGGTTCACTTCCCAAATCGCAGACGCGATCCAAGACGCCGGTCCACGGTACCACCCAGAGTTCAACGTGGAAGTCCCCATCTCCTCGCACCTGGGGACGTTCGGAAAGACGCCATCGTGGAAATCGTCATATCAACGACGCTTGCGCATGTTCCACGAGGAAATCTCTCGCTGGCAGAGGGCCGCTGGTGATCGCGAGGAGGGAAACGGCAGAAGACTGATGGAGGTTGCCGCGCCGCTGCTCGAGGCAGCGCACTCGAAGCTGCGACAGTTCCTGCAGGTAGGGCGAGTCGACGCGATCCGTGATGCTCTCAGCATCGCACTGCATACGGTACGAGAGGCTGAGGCAGAACTGCGCGGCGAGCTTGAGGCCACGCACGGCAAAGGCGCATCCACCAACGCGTCATTTCGACAGGTCCAAGCCGAGTACATGCTCATATTTCCAGCAGCAGACCTCGATCACGCGCGGGACGTCGCGGAGTGGCTCGCAAAGGAGCTTGAGTTCCTTTCTCCCGATCTCGCGAAGGCGATCGAACAACGCGTTTTGCTCATCACAGGGGTAGCTGGCGCCGGAAAGACCCACGTGATTTGCGACGCCGCCAAACAGCGATTGGCAGAGGGACTGCTGAGTGTCGTAATTCTCGGCGAGAAGCTCAACGACGGTCCTGTATTCGAGCAGATCCGCGGAATCCTCGGCCTTCCGGGCGACCTATCGCGCGATGCACTCCTCGCCTTGCTGGATGTGGCGGCCGAGAGCAGCGGTTCGCCCCTGATCATGTTCGTCGATGCCCTCAACGAACGAACGCCGCGAGACGCGTGGAGAAGCGACCTTGCAAGCTTTATCAAACAAATACTTCGCTTCCCGAACCTACAAGTTTGTCTGAGCTGCCGCTCGACCTATCTCGACACGGTCTTTCCTCCGGAGATTGGCCTACCTCAGATAGAGCATCATGGTTTCGTCGGTGTCGAGCTTGCGGCGCTGTTGCGCTTCTTCGAATGGTGGAAGCTCGACCCACCCGCGGTGCCATTGCTTCAGCCGGAGTTCCTTAACCCCCTCTTCCTGCGCATGCTCTGTACCGGCCTCTCTCGCAAGGAGAGGGGAACGATCACAGAGTATCCACCGTCGCTCCGGGAAGTCGTTGACCTGCTCCTTGAAAGCAGCGAGGTGGAGGCGGAAAGGCGTCTCGACGTCGACCGTCGCGAACGACGGGTTCACCAAGCGGTCGAGGTGACAATCGATGAGATGAAGCGCATTCACAGACTTCAACTGCCCTGGGCCATTGCGGCCCAGACCATCAACGCCCTGCTGCCAAGCCGTTCACGATCGCATTCCCTCTTGGACTTCCTATTGCGCGAAGGGATTCTGCGAGAAGGTCAGATTATTTCCATGGGCTCGGCGGACGAGGTTATGTTCGGATTCGAGCGCCTCGGCGAGTTCTTGCTCTGTGAGAACCTCGCTCGTGAAGCCAGCGACGACTTAGACCAGCTCTTCACTGCGCGGGACGAGATTGCGAGGATGAGTGGGGGTGCGGCCGGTTTAAACGAAGCGCTTGCCATCCTACTTCCTGAGACGATCGGCAAAGAGCTCATCGACGTAGATCCACAAGGAAGATCAGAGGAGCTGCTCTTAAGCACTGTTCGCTCGCTTGCGTGGAGACCCCCGAGCTCAATCACCGAAAGGACAAAAGTTCTGATCCGGCAGGCGATTGGCACGCTCCACATGCAGGTCTCGGCACTCGACCAGGTGTTCGCACTCGCGGCACGCGTCGATCATCCCTTGGGCGCGTCTTTTATAGATGACTTGCTCGGTCCTCTCGAGCAGGCGGAGAGAGATCAGCTTCTCTGCCCGTTTCTGCATCTGAGCTGGAGTGAACAAGGCTCGGCGCGCCGACTCAGCACATGGGCTGTCGAGCCTCATTTGGGACGGACTTCCGCCAGTACTACCCTTGCCTGGGCTTCCGCGCTTGCCTGGAGTTGTGCCGCAGCCGATCGGCGCGTGCGCGACCATGCAACTGCAGGAATGGTCTCGTTGCTCGAGCGCAGGAGCGAGGTAATTGCGTCTCTCCTCGCTCGATTCCTCCGCGTGAACGACGATTACATCGTCGAACGCGTCTTGCTCGCCGCGTATGGAGCGCTGATCAGAGCGAACAACCCAGAAAGCACAGGTGCCGTTTCGGCCGTCGTCTACAAGGAAATTTTCGCTGGACCACCCCCGCTCAACGCACTGATTCGCGACTACGCCCGGAGCATCGTCGAGCTTGCCGCGCACCAGCGAGTCCTTCCCGAGATTGATCTCGCTCGGTGCTTCCCACCATACGGCAGCGATCTTCCTACGAACTTATTGGAGGGAATGAAGAATGACGCAGCGGATGGGTCGAGCGGCCCGTTCGGAAGGCAATTGCCGGAGCCATCGGAGAAGGGGCCGGCTTGGCGCAGCGTGTGGCGCAGTGTCGATGATAAGGACTTCGCAATCTACACGATGGCCTCGGCCTTGAGTCGGCGAGGGAACCCCGACTTCTTTGCGTGCCAGAAGTGGATCATGGCAGAGGTCGAACGCCTCGGCTTCGACAATCGGTTCGACAGCTACGACGGCTACATGCTCCACCAGTTTGGCGGTGGACGCGCCCGACCGACGTGGGCAGAGCGTGTCGGGAAGAAGTACCAGTGGATCGCTCTATACCGGCTGGTCGGGTTGGTTGCTGACAAAGTGCCTCTCGAACCTGAACCATGGGAACCGGAACTCCCTGCGGAGCTTCCACCGTCCCTTCAGGCGCCTGACGAGCGAAATCTTGATCCTACGGTGCTTGTGCGGCACGTGGCTACGAATCCCTTCGCGGTTTCTTGGTGGAACCGAGTTGCGTTAGACCTTCGTCGGGAGCTATCTCCAGAGGAATGGCTTGATTGCCTCTGCTTCCCTGACACGACCGATCAGATCGGTCTCACTAGAGCCGACGGAACTCGCTGGCTCACATTGGAAGCACACCTGGAATGGGACGACCGACATGACCGCACCGACTACGATGTCGCCCACCGCAAGTGCTGGGTTCAGCTCCGAAGCTATCTCGTTGCGCGAAAGAATTCCAAGAAGCTGTGGCGCTGGCTAAGCAAACAAGATCTTCACGGAAGGTGGATGCCTGAGGGCCGCCATCGTCTGCCGTACGTCTTTGCTGGCGAATATCCCTGGGGAACGCAATCGCTCCGCAACGTCCTAACTGACGGATCCTATCAAGACGACAAGGTTCCCGTTCCCGTACTTCCAACCGCGTACGAACAAATATTTGAGTTTGACGACTCCTACCACGACCAGACAATCCACACTCTCGTACCAGCACCCCAACTATTCTTGGGTCGTGAGTTGCAGTGGAATGGCGCTGGTGGCTATCGAGATGCGGAGCACACGCTCCGGTTCGTCGCGCCCAGCTTCATCGAGCCGGGCCCAGAGGCACTTCTCGCAGAGCGAGAGAGCTTCTTGAACTGGCTCGATGACAACGGGCTCACGATCGTTTGGACGACTCTCTCCGAAACACAGTGGTTTCCGCGGGATAATCTTTCGATGCACAATCTCGGTTATGGTGTTCACTCTCGGGCGCACGGCCTTTTCGATGGAGTTATCAAGAAATCTCGTGGCGTCACGCGGCGCATTCGGCCGAACGATAGCCATGAGTGATTACTAAACGCCATGGACGAAAAAGGTACGGCGGTGCGTCTCGCGCAACTGAGTCAGTGCCGATAGGAATCTAGGAATCGCAGCGGTGGAAGCAGATCGCGCGATCCGATTACCGGGGTGGGCGCTCTTCCCGGTCGTAGGGGGTGGCGGCCGGCTCCGCAGTCATCGGGACGGAGGCACCAATTCGACGGTCGTGGCCGTTTGACGAACTCCCCCGCCCCGACGCCTCCTCCCCTCTACGGGTAGATCTTGTACAGCATCCGAGGATACGGAATCGTCTCCCTCAGGTGCGGCAGGCCGCACATCCAGGCGACGAAGCGCTCTATCCCCATGCCGAAACCGCTGTGGGGATAGCCGCCGTATTTGCGGACGTCCAGGTACCACTGGAATGCCGCAATCGGCAGGTCGTGCTGCTTGATCCGCGAAAGCAGCAGGTCGTGGTCGTGAATCCGCTGGCTGCCGCCGATGATCTCGCCGTACCCCTCGGGCGCCAGGAGATCCATGCCGAGCACCGTCTCGCGCTCGGGTGTTGAGTCGGGGGAAGGCTGCATGTAGAACGCCTTGAACGCCGCGGGGAAGTCGGTGACCATCACGGGCTGTTCGAATTGGCTCGCGAGGATCGTCTCTTCGTCGGCGCCGAAGTCGTCGCCCCAGACGATCGGATTGCCCTGATCGTTGAGGATATCGACCGCGCGGGTGTAGGTCATGCGCGGGAACGGGGGGACGATCTTTTCGAGCATCGCGGTGTCGCGTTCGAGGATCTTCAGCTCCTCGCGGCGCCGTTCGAGCACCCGGGCGACCAGGTAGCCTACGAATTCGCCGGCCAGCTCGGTGAGCCCCTCGAACTCCAGGAACGCCACCTCGGGCTCGACCATCCAGAACTCCATCAGATGGCGGCGGGTCTTCGACTTCTCGGCTCGGAACGTCGGCCCGAAACAGTAGACTTTGCCGAGCGCCGCGGCGGCCGGCTCCAGGTACAGCTGACCCGACTGCGACAGATACGCCTTGTCGCCGAAGTAATCGGTCTCGAACAGGTTCGAGGTTCCCTCGCACGCCGCCGGGGTGAGGATCGGCGAGTCGATCAGGGTGAAGTCGCGGGTGTAGAAAAAGTCGCGGATCGCCTGCTCGACTTCGCTCCGCACTCTGAGCGCCGCCCGCTGCCGGCTCGAACGGAGCCAAAGGTGGCGATGCTCCATCAGGAACGCCGTGCCGTGCTCCTTCGGCGTGATCGGATACTCCTCTGCCAGCTGGAGAATCTCGAATCCGCTCATCTGGATCTCGACGCCGCTCGGGGACCGCTTGTCCTCTTTGATCGTGCCGACGACGCGGACGGTCGATTCCTGCGTGACGCGCTCGACCTCGGCCCACATCTCCTCGGATAGGTCGTTGCGCCCGGCGACCGCCTGCACCGTCCGGCCGTCCAGCCGCACCTGCAGGAACGCGATCTTGCCGCTCGAACGCTTATTGTCGATCCAGCCCTTGATCTCCACCTGCTGGCCGACGTACTCCTTGAGCTCTCGGTACTCTGGGAAGGGCAGATTTTCGGTCATAGAGTTGGCGATTCTATGGGAACGGCGGGTGGAGGTCCAATTCCGGCTTTGCGCGAGCCCCATAGGCCCCCGGTCTCGGAGAGCCCGGAAAGGAGTACGCTCTCTCTCGTAACTTTAGGAGAACCGTATGCCCGCAAAGAACGTCCTCGGCTCCCCCCTCGAAGATTGCTCGCTCGCCCCCTTGACCGGCTTCTATCGCGACGGCTGCTGCAATACCGGCCCGGAAGATCGCGGCTCGCACACCGTCTGCACCCAGGTGACGCCGGAGTTCCTGGCGTTTTCCGCTGCGCGCGGCAACGATCTTTCGACCCCGATGCCGGATTTCGGCTTTCCCGGCCTACAGCCCGGCGACCGCTGGTGCCTCTGCGCCTCGCGGTTCCTGGAGGCGCACCTGGCGGGGATGTCCCCGGGCGTGGTGCTCGCGGCGACCCACGAAGCCGCCCTCCAGATCGTGCCGTTCGAGGCGCTGCTCGAAAAGGCGATCGACCCGCCGGCCGCGAATTGACCCGTCGAGACCGGTAGCAGGCCCTGTGCAACGTGGCACAATCCGCCGCCATGTCCGCCGATGCCCCCTACCCGCTCGAACCGTCCGCCGCCGAGATGCACCGCCTGGTGGAGGCCGCGATGGCGCGGATCGTGCCGCATCTCACGTCGCTCCCCGACCAGCGGAGCGCGGACGTGGCGGGCGCGGTCGATCTCGCGCGGGAGATTTCCGGGCCGATGCCGGATTCCGGCCGACCGTTCGAGCAGATCCTCGACCTGCTGTTCAACCGGGCGATCCCGAAGACCTTCAACACCGCCGGGCCGGGGTACCTCGCCTACATCCCCGGCGGCGGGCTGTTCGTCGCGGCGGTTGCCGATCTGATCGCCGATACCGCGAACCGCTACACGGGGGTTTTCGCGGCGGCCCCCGCCCTCGCCCAGCTTGAAGCGGATGCGCTCGCCTGGCTCGCCGAGATCGCGGGATTCCCCAAGGCGGCGCGCGGTTTCTTCACCAGCGGCGGCTCGCTCGCCAACTGGAGCGCGCTGGTCGTCGCCCGGCGCGAGCGGCTGCCGGAGAATTTTCTCTCCGGCACGATCTACGCCTCGGATCAGGTCCACCACTCCATGGTCAAAGCCGCGCTGCTCGCCGGGTTCCCACCCGACCGGGTCCGGGAGATCCCGACCGACGATCTTTACCGCATGCAGCCGGAGCGGGTTGCCGAGCGAATCGCCGCCGACCGGGCGGCCGGCCTCACCCCGTTTCTGATCGTCGCAAGCGCCGGCACCACGAACACCGGAGCGGTCGATCCGCTGGAAGCGATCGCCGATCTCGCCGAACGGGAAAAACTCTGGCTGCACATCGATGGAGCCTACGGCGCCTGCTTTCTGCTCACCGAAGCGGGCCGGAAGGCTTTCCGCGGCCTGGAGCGCGCCGACTCGCTCTCGATCGATCCACACAAAGGCTTGTTTCTCCCTTATGGCATCGGAGCCCTCCTCGTCCGCGACGGCGAGGCGCTCCGCCGGGCGCACGCGGTCGGCGCGGACTACATGCCCTACCTCCAGAGTGACCCCGACCTGGTCGACTTCTGCGAGATCAGCCCCGAGCTGTCGAAGCCGTTCCGCGGCCTGCGCCTCTGGCTCGCGCTCCAGCTCCACGGCGTCCAGGCGTTCCGCGATGCTCTCGAAGAAAAGCTCGCGCTCACCCATTTCGCCGCGGAAGAGCTGCGCGCTACCCCTGAGATCGAGATCCTCGCCGAGCCGCAGCTCTCGGTCATCGCCTTCCGGCATCGGCCGCCGGGCGTGGAGGGCGAGGCGCTCAACGAGTGGAATCGCAACCTGCTGGACCGGATCAACGCCCACGGCCGGGTCTACCTCTCCGGCACGAACCTGCGGGGCGCGTTCGCGATCCGGATCTGCGTGCTGTCGTTCCGCACCCACCGGGACCGGATGGAGGCGTGTCTGGAGGATGTGCGGGCGGCGATCGCGGACGGCGGTGCGGGGTAGCAGAGCGAAAGCCCCCTCCTCGATCCTCCCCCACAAGGGGAGGACGCCCCGCCCGCACATCCCTAAAGTTCGCCGAAGGGTCCCTCCCCCCTCGTGGGGGAGGACAGGTGGGGGGTTCAACGTAACATCCTCCCATTTGGTCTCGTACAGACAGGCCGAGAGGAGCTTGACCATGATCCGCACCGCTTTTGTCTCATTTGCCCTGACCGTCGCTCTTCTCGCCGCCCCCGCTCTCCGGGCCGACGAGGCGAAAGATCTTCTCGCCCGTGCCAAGGAAGCAGCGGGAGGCGCGGCGTGGGATGGCGTGCGGACGATCACCACGACGGCGAAGGTGGAGACCGGCGGCCTGTCCGGCGAGGCGACTTCGTGGGACGAGGTGACGACCGGGCGCTATTCCACCGAGTACCAGCTCGGCCCGGTGCATGGCGCGGAGGGGTTCGATGGCATCGGGGCTTGGACGGTCGAGGCCTCCGGCCAGGTGATCCGAAACGAGAAGGGCGAGAGCTACGAGAGCGCGATCGAGCGGGCCTACCTCACCGCGCTCGCCTATTGGTATCCAGAGCGGCGAAAGGGGTCCGTCGAGCCGCTGGGCAACCGCACCGAAAACGGACGCTCGTTCGTGGGCATCCAGGCCTCCGCGGAAGGGGGCCGCCCGCAAGAGCTTTGGTTCGACGCGAAGACGAACCTGCTCGATCACACTGTCGATCGAGTGAACGCCCAAACGCGCCGCACGATTTTTTCCGACTACCGCAAGGTGCAAGGGGTGAAGTTGCCGTTCGCCCAGCGGACCACGAACGGCGAGGAGAAGTTCGACACGCGGGTCGCGGTCACGAGCATCGCGATCAATCAGGACGTAGAAGCCGCGCGCTTCGCGCCGCCGGCCGAACGGACCGGCGACGTCGAACTGGCCGACGGGCGCACGACGGCGAGCGTGCCGTTCCGCCTGGCGAACAATCACCTGTTCGTCCAGGTGGAGATCAACGGCCAGGGCAATTTCAACCTGTTCTTCGACACCGGAGGCTTGAACGCGGTCACCCCGGAAACCGCCAAGGCGCTCGGACTCTCGGCCGAGGGCGCTTTCCAAGGGGGAGGCGTCGGCGAAAAATCCGAAGAGATCGCGGTCGTCCGGATCGCGTCGGTGAAGCTAGGCGGCGTGATGTTCCGCGATCAGCTGTTCTACGTCTTTCCGATCTCGGAGATGTCGAAGGTGGAAGGGCTACCGGTCTCCGGCATCATCGGCTACGAGCTGCTGAAACGGCTGGTCGCGGAGGTGGATTACGACGGCGGCCTGATCCACTTCACCGCGCCTGCCGACTTCGTGCCCCCTAGAGATGCGGTCGCGATTCCCTTCACGTTCGAAAGCGAAACGCCGCAGATCGAAGGCAAGATCGACGGTCTGCCCGGCCTCTTCACGATCGACACCGGCAGCCGCTCGACCCTCGATCTCAACGCCCCGTTCGTGGCGGAGCACGGCCTGCTCGCCAAGCATCCGAAAGCGATCGAAGCGACGACCGGCTGGGGTGTGGGAGGAGCCGCCCGCAGCCGAGTCACCCGAATGGCCAAGCTGGAGCTGGGATCCGGCCCCCCGGGAACCGGCTCGGTTGCCGTCGAAAACCTCGTCACCGGCTTCTCGCTCCAGAAAAAAGGCGCGATGGCCAAATCCAACCTCGCCGGAAACATCGGAGGCGGCCTGCTCAAGCGCTTCGACGTCACCTTCGACTACGGCAAGCAGGTGATGTACCTGAAGCCCAACGGCAACGCCAAGGATCGAGACGCCTACGACCGCGCCGGAATGTGGCTCTTGACCGATCCGGAGGGGCTGCGGGTGAAGGACGTCACGGTGGGAGGCCCCGCCGCGAAAGCGGGCCTGAAGGTCGAAGACTTGATCGTCGAGGTCGATGGCAAGAAGGCCAACGAGATCGCGTTGCCCGACCTGCGCATCCGGCTGGCGAACGACCCGGTGGGTACGAAGGTCGGTTTGACGGTTAGGGCCAAGGACGGGAAAGAGCGGACGGTGGCGGTGGTGTTGCGGGACTTGGTGTAGACCTCGCAAGTAGGGGCGCAGCCCTCGCTCGGTAAGCCCGTGCTCTCCGAGGGCGCAGCATGCTGCGCCCCTACAAACGTCCCCGCCCGATTCTCTTGCAACCATCGGACGTCACCCCTTGTCTCAAGGGAAGGAGGACGGACATGGGACACTCACTCGGAGATGGAATCATCGTCGCGGCGCTCGCCGCGGTTTTCGGAGCGTATTTCTACTTCAAGCACATCGGGCGGCAGCGGCGGCTCGAAATCGTCCATCAGGAGCGCCTGGCGGCCCTGGAGAAGGGCATTCCGCTGCCGGAATTGCCGCTCGATCCGCCCAAGGTCCCGAAGCCGCCGGATCCTCAAGCGCCCTTGCTCCATGGCATCGTGTGGACTGCCCTGGGAGGCGGCGGAATGTTGGCCCTGGGACTCTTCGGTGCGCGAATGAATGACCACGCACTTTGGCCTCTGCCTCTGCCCCTGTTGTTCCTCGGCATCGGGTTGATGCTGTACTACGCCCTTGCCTCCGACCGTGGGCGCTGAATCCTCCTCGTACACCGACCGGACGGACGAATGGCTCGTCCGGCGGTGTAGCGAATCGGACGACGAAGGCGCATTCGCCGAGCTGGTGCGGCGCTATAGCAACCCGGTGTTTCGCCTGGCCGTTTCCATTCTCGGCCAGGAGTTCGCCCCGGAAGCCGAAGACGTCGCCCAGGACGTGATGCTGCGCGTGCATCACGCCCTGCGCACGTTCCGAGGCGAGGCCAAGTTCGCCTCTTGGATCTATCGCATCGCCTTCAACCACGCGCTCAACGTCAAGGCGCGCGCCCGTTACCGAGCCCCTCACGTGAGCGACGAGGTTCTCACCACGGAACCGTCGGACGATCGCGGGCCGGACGACCGGCTGGAAGCCGACCGGCGGCAGAAGGCCTTGCTGGCCTCTGTCCACGAGCTGCCCGAGGTGTACCAATCGGCGCTGCGCCTGCACTATTGGCTGGGCGCCAGCATGAGCGAAATCGCCGCCCTGCTCGACGCGCCGGAAAACACCGTGAAGTCCTATCTCCACCGAGCCAGACGGCTACTGCAAGCCATGCTGGCCGAGCGAGGTTACGATGCAAGATGACGAAGCGATGGACCAACTATTGAAAACCGCCTTCGCCGCCGAAGCCCCGCGGCTCTCCCCCGCCTTCGACGCCCGAGTCCTGCGACGCGTACGACCTCGGCACCTCGCGCCCCTGGGCCGCTTGGTGATCGCGATCTATGTCGTGATCGCGGCGGCTGGGGCGGTTTGGTTGATGCGGGATCTGCCCCTGGAGTCGATCGCCTTGGCGGCGACGATCGGATTGCCGGTCGCGGCGGGGGTGGGGGCGTATGGACGGCGGTTGGCGGTTGACGGGTGACGGATGCAAGGGGCACTCGTGTTTGAATTGCCACTTCCAGCAAGCTCTCTTGCCCTCTGGCTCTGCCGAGATCGGTCTTCGCAGAAAAGTTAAGGGCTGCCGGATGCCGGCAGTGTTAGACCGCATTTGTGCCGCGCTCATAAGCGTTGAGCTTCTCAATCAAGAACCTCAAGACTTCGTCGATTGGTGTATGTCTTAGATCGATATAGCCTACAGTATCCTCAACTCCCGGCAGCGCGGTGTCATCGAGTCGAAGGGGTAATATGTACTCGCGACCTTCGCGAAATGCCCTTGCTTGAGCGGACTCACGTTCGCGCTTCGTCCACAGCTTCTTGGCATAGCTCTCACTGATGAACATCAGACAATACCTGGCCTTGTTCTGGTAAACATCTGAGAGGTGCGAGTAGAGGTTCTTGCCCCAAAGGCTTGATTGCTCGTATTCATCGTAAAAGACAGTGAATCCGGCATGACGAATTAGTTCCGCTATGCGTCGCGCATGAACACGATCTTCGCCCGCAAACGAAAGCGCCACGTCGTAGCGAACGGTATCGCTTGCGATGTCCTCAGACATAGCCTCGGCTTGGCGGGAAGGCTGACTAGTCTGTTTGCCGATAGTCTTGAGAAGCATTCGAAGTACACCGATTTTTCCGTCCATGTCATTGATATGACTTCCCATAGACAGATCACGATTCGACTCATGTACATACCAGGTCAAGATCATTTCGCTATCTGGCGATAGGAGTTGCTTCAGAATGGCCAGGCAGTGAAGGTCAAACGCTCGAAGCTCCGACAGGCGCATGCTGTATTGTTTCCATGCCTCTCCGGCGTCCATTGCTGCCTTCAGTTTCTCAAAGTTCTCCAGGTAGTGCTCGGCGATATCCAAGCATGCCTGAAGTTGTCCAGCCGTGTCGCTCATATATGCCAACCTCCGGACATGTCTAACGGCCTGAGCCTCCCTGATACGGCGCCTCTTCGCAGGCCATAGCTCTGTCTGTAGCCGGCCAAGTCTCTGGCGCCTCCGCACAACAGAACTGTTGTACTACAGATCTGTTGTACAACAGGGCGCTAACGCGCCGATCTGCTTCGACTCACTACATCCTGGCAAAATTTCACCGCTCCCCGACCCTGGCGGAGGATTTCGTCGTTTCACGACATCACTTCGCGGATCCGCCGAACGGGTGGGGCAAGTCCGAACACCGCTCCCCGAACCCGGCGAAGTGGTGTTTCCCATCGCGACACCTATCCGCCCGTGCGGGGAAGTTGTTCGAAGAACCAGATCACCGGTCCGCCGCCTTGGAGGAGTGGCTCCGCGCTTCCGCAGAGTGCTCCCCCGGCTCGGCGGAGAGGTTCTGCCACTCCCCCCACAACTCCCCCAGATCGGGGGAGCGGTACGCAGTTCCAAATCACCACTCCCCTGCCCCGGGGGAGCGGTACAAAGCTCCAGAACACCACTCCCCCAGCCCGGGGGAGCGGTACGAAGCTCCAGATCACCACTCCCCCAGACCAGGGGAGTGGTACAAAACTCCGGAAAACCACTCCCCCAGCTCAGGGGAGTGGTTCGAAGCTCCAGATCACCACTCCCCCGGGCCAGGGGAGTGGTGTTCTGGGCCGTGTCACCACTCCCCCCGGCCGGCGCAGCGATGGCGGGAACCGAAACAGCGCTTCGCGGGACCGGCGTACCGGTGTTCGGCGGGCCCGCACCGCTTCCCCGGGTCGGCGGAGAGGTGTTCGGCCTTCGCGCGGCAGTTTGCGGGCTTGGTGAGCCGGTGCTCGGAGAGCGCGAGGCGGTGTTGGGAGCTGCAGAAGGAGGGATGGCGGTTGGATCACCGGCGGCGACAGGCAGAAAACCGGTGCAGCGGAGCGCGCCGGGGGTGGGCGGGGGCTCGGCGGTTGTGGCGCCCCCCTGCTGACCTCCCCCCGGAGCCAACCCGCCCCCTCCCCGGGGGGAGGAACACTTCGTTCGGCCGCGGTGACCGGCTTTGGCTATCCCTCCGCCCCAATGGCCTCCCGCTCCAGCAACCGCGCCTTTCGGTCCTGGCCCCAGCGGTACCCTCCGCTCGCTCCGTCGCCTCGGACGACGCGGTGGCAGGGGATGACCAGCGCGGCGGGGTTCGAGGCGCAGGCGGTTCCTACCGCCCGGGCGGCTCCGGGATTTCCGATCGCTGCGGCGATCTCTCCGTAGGTGCGGGTTTCACCGCGGGGGATCTTTCGCAGCTCGCGCCAGACGCGGAAGGCGAAGGCGCTGGCCCGCAGGGTGACGAGGTCGAGCGGCAGGTCGGCCAGATCGGCGCTTGCTCCTTCTAAGGCTTCGAGCACCGGGGCGGTCCAGGCGGCGAGCTCAGGATCGGTCTTCGCCGGCGCGGTATGGCGGGTGATCTCAGCGTTCGGGTATTCGCGGCGCAGATCGGCTTCGAGCGCCTGTTCCGAATCTCCTAGGGCGACGGCGGCGATGCCCCGTTCGGTGGCGGCGAGCAGGACGCGGCCGAGGGTCGATTCGGCGATCGTGAAGCGGAGCTTGATTCCCTCTCCGCCCCGGCGATAGGCGCCCGGGGGCATGCCGAGGCGGCCGTCGGCCTGTTCGTAGAGGCGGCTCGAGCCGCTGTAGCCCGCGTCGTAGAGGGCGTCGGTCACCGAGCCGCCCGAGCGAAGGTGGCCCTTCAGGCGCTCGGCGCGACGGGCGGCGAGGTATTCGCGCGGCGAGATGCCGAGGACTCGGGTGAAGATCCTCTGAAGGTGCGAGGGGCTCGCCCCGACTTCCCGGGCGAGGCGGGCGAGAGTGGGCGATCCTCCTTCGGCGTCGTCCGCCGCTTCGTCGAGCAGCGCCCTTACCTTTCCGGCGAGCGCCGCATCGCTGGCCACTTCCCCGGGACGGCAGCGGCGGCAGGCGCGGAATCCCGCCGCGATCGCCTGCCCGGGCTCGGGGAAGAACGCCACCCGCTCGCGCGCCGGCCGGCGGGCCGGGCAGGAGGGACGGCAGTAGATGCCGGTCGAGGCGACCGCGAAGACGAAGCGGCCGTCTTGCCCCCGGTCGCGGGCGACGACCGCCGCCCAGGCGGCTTCCTCGTCGAGGAGGGCGGCGGCGGGCGAGGCCGACAGGCTCTCGAAGGCCCGTTTCGGGGTGGAGGGTGGGTTCATCTTGGGGCTCTGGGTCATGGCGGTGGCGATCAACATGTCGGTTTCTCCTTTGATCCTGGCGCAGGATCGCGCGGAACGCCACCTCGCCGCACTCCGATTTGTGTCGCCAAACTCTTTCAGCGGCTTAGAAGGTCTCCTCGGAGCCGCTCGACGGGCTACCATTGGTGAGATTCGGGCGCCCGCCCGGCAGGAGGACTGAACGCATGACGCCCCACCGCATCGGACTCATGGGTCTCGGGAGGATCGGACGGAACCTGTTCCGCATCCTCTATTCGAGCGACGAATTTCCGATCGCCGCGATCAGCGACATCGCCGACCACTCGGCGCTCGCCTATCTGCTGCGCTTCGACACGATCCTCGGGGTCTTTCCCGACGAGCTTTCGGTCCAGGACGACGGCCATCTGTACGTCGCCGGGCGGCGCATTCCGATGCTCTCGGGCGAGAAGCCGGGCGACGTGCCGTGGGGCGACCTCGGGATCGACACGGTGATCGAGGCGACTTCGAAATACCGCTCCCGCGCCGAGGTCGAAAAGCACCTGGAGATGGGCGCAAAGCGAGTCATCCTCTGCTCGCCGCCGTCCGATCCGCCCGACCTGACCGTGGTGATCGGGGTCAACGACGGCGATCTCCGCCGCGAACAGCGGATCGTCTCGAACGCCTCATGTACCGCCCATTCCGCCGCGCCGCTGCTCAAAATCCTGGGCGAGGCGTTCGG
>Ga0134122_10000112_pt1 | contig 44537 bp, 34 predicted proteins | sample KB302_FD_96461 | JGI IMG/M metagenome (GOLD analysis project Ga0134122, IMG submission 96461) | Terrestrial soil microbial communities without Nitrogen fertilizer from Kellogg Biological Station, Michigan, USA - KB3-0-2 | ecosystem: Environmental > Terrestrial > Soil > Unclassified ... | reverse complement strand
CAAATTCCCACACATTGAAGAATGGCGTCCAATCGATGTAGTTCACCAGGTCCGTTAGTGGATAGTCTTCAAATACCCGGACGCCAAGTTGGCGGGGAACCGGCGGCGTGTAGCTTTCCCATCCACCGTCAAAGCAATTGGCGCGGACCTGCTCGATGGTCAAATGCGCCGATTTCAGGTTGCGGACCTGATGCTGCTGGCGGCGCCGCGAGTGTTCTTCTTTGGCGCTGGCATGAACGCCGGCTCGCAGATGCGGCGTCATTAGACTTCGGCAGACGCCGACTGCGCGCGACGCGTCTTTCACGTGCAGTACGGTTCCTTCATATCCGGGATCGATGCGGATGGAAGTATGCGCGGGCGACGTTGTTGCACCGCCGATCAACAGGGGAAGATGAAATCCCTGGCGCTGCATTTCCTTGGCCACGTGCACCATCTCGTCCAGCGAAGGCGTGATCAGGCCGGACAGCCCGATAATATCCGCGCCCTCTCTTCGAGCTGCTTCCAGAATCTTTTCACACGACGTCATGACGCCGAGGTCGATCACTTCGAAGTTGTTGCATTGCAGGACAACCCCGACGATGTTCTTGCCAATGTCATGCACATCGCCCTTCACCGTCGCCATCACGATTTTCCCATCTGCTTTGCGTCCGCCGCCGGAAGCTTGCTCCTTTTCAATGTATGGAATAAGGTGCGCCACTGCCTTTTTCATGACCCGGGCGGACTTCACGACCTGGGGGAGGAACATCTTTCCTATCCCGAACAGATCGCCAACGACGTTCATGCCATCCATGAGGGGACCTTCGATCACCGACAGCGCGCGGCCCGCTTCCAGACGTGCGGCTTCGGTATCCTCGACCACAAACTGATCGATGCCTTTCACCAGGGCGTGCTCCAGGCGTTTGTTCACCGGCCATTCCCGCCATGCCAGGTCTTCCGCCTTCCTGCTGGCGGCATCTCCCTTGAATTGGATCGCGAATTCCAGCAGGCGCTCACTGGCGTCGGCGCGGCGATTGAGAATCACGTCTTCGACGCGTTCGCGCAATTCCGGAGCGATGTCTTCGTAGATCGCGAGCTGCCCGGCATTGACGATGCCCATGGTCATGCCGGCCTGGATCGCGTGATAGAGGAACACCGAGTGCATGGCTTCCCGCACCGGCTCGTTGCCACGGAAGGAAAACGACACATTGCTCACTCCGCCGCTGATGCCGGCATGCGGACAGGTGCGTTTAATTTCCGCGATTGCTTCGATGAAGTCGAGAGCATAGCGATTGTGCTCATCGATTCCGGTGGCGACGGCAAAAATATTCGGATCGAAGATGATGTCTTCGGGTGAAAAGCCTGCCTGCTCGGTGAGCAGCTTGTATGAGCGTTGACAGATGGATACCTTGCGCGCCACCGTATCCGCCTGACCCTTTTCGTCGAAAGCCATGACAATGACTGCCGCCCCATATGCGCGCACGCGGCGTGCGTATTCGAGGAACGGCCCCTCGCCTTCCTTCATACTGATCGAATTGACGATGCCCTTCCCCTGAATGCACTTCAGTCCAGCTTCGATCACGCTCCATTTTGAAGAATCGACCATCACCGGAACGCGCGCGACATCCGGTTCTGCCGCCACCAGATTCAGAAACTTCGTCATCGCCGCGACCGAGTCGAGCATACCTTCGTCCATGTTCACATCGATGATCTGCGCGCCGTTGGCCACCTGCTGTTTGGCGATATCGACAGCGGTGGCATAGTCGTCGGCTTCGATCAGTTTTCGAAACTTCGCCGAACCAGTGACATTGGTGCGTTCCCCGACGTTCACAAACAAGGTGTCCGGGGCGATATTGCATGCCTCCAGTCCGCTAAGCCGGCACTTGCGTTCGATTTCGGGAATCGTGCGTGGCGCGTATGTAACGACTGCGTTCCTTATCTGCCGAATATGTTCCGCAGTGGTTCCGCAACATCCGCCGACGATGTTCACAAAACCGGCGGCGGCATAGTCCCGGATCAGTTCCGCAGTGTCACAGGCCTGTTCGTCGTATTCACCGAAGGCATTCGGCAGTCCGGCGTTCGGATAAGCACATATATTTGTGCCGGCGATTCTCGACAGTTCCTGGATGTATGGCCGAAGTTGCTTCGCGCCCAGCGCACAATTCAAGCCGATCGAGATGGGCCGTGCATGACTCACCGAATTCCAGAATGCCTCAACGGTTTGACCGGAAAGAGTGCGGCCCGAAGCGTCGGTAATCGTCCCGGAGATCATCAAGGGCAGATCCAGCGACAGCTCATCGAGAACACGACGCACCGCAAATAAAGCCGCTTTTGCATTCAGCGTGTCGAAAATGGTTTCCACCAGCAGCAAGTCCACTCCGCCTTCAATCAAGCCACGTACTGCTTCGGTGTAGGCCGCGGCCAGTTGATCGAAATCCGCATTGCGGCGGCCCGGGTCACTCACATCGGGAGAGAGCGATGCGGTCCGGTTGGTCGGGCCGATGGCGCCGGTGACGAATCTGGCTTGCCCCGTCTGCGAGGCGCAATCGTCTGCCGCGTTGCGCGCGAGTACGGCGGCGGCGAAATTCAATTCATATGCCAGGGATTCCATTCCATAGTCGGATTGCGAAATAGCATTCGCGCTGAAGGAATTGGTGCTGATGATGTCGGCGCCGCTCGCCAGATATTGCTGGTGAATTTCACGGACGATCTGAGGCTGAGAAAGCACCAGCAGATCGTTATTTCCCTGCACATCCTGCTGCCAGTGTTGGAAGCGCTCGCCGCGATAGGCGGCTTCGTCCAGCTTGTATTCCTGCACCATCGTGCCGAACGCGCCGTCGAGAATGAGAATGCGCTCGCTGAGCAACCGGTGAAATTCCGCAATCCGCAAGGTTCGCTTCATTGGGCCATCTCCGCAGTCTGCGGCCGCACCCCCAGTGCGTGGCAGATCGCAAACGTCAGTTCGGAACGGTTCAGCGTATAGAAGTGGAATTCCCGCACGCCATGTTTCTGCAGTTTCTGCACCTGCTCGATGGCGAATGAGGCGGCAATCATCTGCCGGGTATGCATGTCGTCGTCCAGGCCATCAAAGCGGTGCAGAAGCCAGTCCGGCACCGAAGCGCCGCAGCGCTGGGCAAACCGCAGCATCTGCGGGAAACGCGTGATCGGAAGAATGCCCGGCACGATATCGGCCGTGATACCGGATGCCGTGCATCGATCGCGAAATCGAAGATACTTGTCGGTGTCGAAAAAGAATTGGGTGATTGCGCGCGTGGCGCCGGCGTCGAGTTTCGCTTTGAGGTTGTCGAGATCGGATTGCGCATTCCGTGCCTCCGGATGCACTTCCGGGTACGCCGCAACGGAGATTTCAAAGTCATTCACCGACCGGAGTCCGCGCACAAGGTCGACGGCGTAAGGAAATCCGCCCGGCGTCGGTACGTAGGCGCTTCCGGCCGGAGGATCGCCGCGCAATGCCACGATATGGCGTATGCCGTGAGCCCAGTAGTTGCGGGCAATATCGAGTATCTCCTCACGGCTTGCGCCGATACAGGTGAGATGGGGAGCGGCCGCCAGGCCGGTCTGTTGCAACACGCGGGTCACCACCTGGTGCGTGCGTTCCCGCGTCGATCCGTCCGCGCCGTAGGTCACCGATATGAACCGGGGGTTCAGCGGCACAAGGCGTTCGATCGACGCCCACAACGTTTGTTCCATCGCCGCCTCATTGGACGGGAAGAATTCAAACGACACCGTTACCGGTTTAGTGCTGCGGCTGACGAGATTTTCGAAACGATCCTGAAATGCAAATTTTGGCATAACGTTTTACAGTGGCGGTTAAGCTGGCGCCGCTCCACGCCGGGCGAGTGCGAATACAAGTTGAGATTGTCCGCCCCGAATTGGTTTGATTTTTTCGCATTGCAGGCCCACTCGGGTGAGCCAGCTCTGCAGCAGGGACTGAGGTTCGGTATCGGCCGCGATCGACAGCCGGCGCGAATCATCGACGACAATCAGCCGGCCGCCACGGCGCAACACACGCCGGGCTTCGCGCAACGCAACTATTGGGCGCTCCGCGGTTGAAAGGAGATGATCGAAACTCACCGCATCGAAGCTGCCGGCCGCAAAGGGCAGGTCATACATATCGCCGCGCTTGAACGTGCAATGGCTCAACCCGGAGCCATGAACATTGGAGCGGGCCAGACGCAACGCCTGCGCGGAAATGTCCATGCCGGTGGCTTGCCGGGCACGAGGCGCAAGAATCCGCAGCATGTTGCCGCTTCCAGTGCCGATATCGAGCAGATTTCCAAGCGTCTCGGAGCCCACTTCGTTGAGCACCCTGCGCACCAGTTGTGCATCGGCGTAGGTGGATTCGGCGGACCGGCGCACGTCTTCCCACTTCGCTTCCGCGTCCCGGACGCGCAGTTTCAGCACCGGAGCAAGATGCCGGAGGTCGCGGTCCAGCACCGGATCGGCCTGCGCGATCTGGTCCAGCACGTATCGCGTAAGGTTCCCCTCGTCGCCGCTTGCAGCCAGGCGGTAGTAGACGCGCTGTTCTTCCTGAAAACGCTCCAGCACTCCGACGCCGCTGAGCAGCTTCAGATGCCGCGAAATCCGCGGCTGACTCTGGCCGACGACCGCTGCGATCTCACCCACAGTCAATTCGCCATGCCGGAACAGCGCCAGCAGACGGCATCGTGTCGGCTCTCCCAGCGCTCGCAGCAGCTCAACGGTTTGTTCGAAATCAGCCATCTCGTTTTTATATACAGATTTTCTTATATAAAGACTTCTTTATATATGAGACCGAACTTTAACCCGGCGACCTGCGATAAGCAAGCGGAAACTTCCTCCGCAGGAGAAACAGGGATACACGCCGGGAGAGGGATTGGGATCAGGCTATTTGTAGGTGTCCCCGATTTCGCAGGGTTCGACGTGCCAGATCTGAGAGGCATACTCCTGTATCGTGCGGTCCGATGAGAACTTGCCGGATCGCGCCACATTCAAGATGCACTTGCTGATCCAGTTTTCGCGGTCCTGGTACTCGGCATCCACGCGTTCCTGAGTCTCGATGTAGGCTCGCAGGTCGGCCAGCAGCATATAGCGGTCACCGTCCTGAAGAAGAGAGTCGATCACGGGCCGGAAGATACCCGGCTCCATCATATTGAAGAAGTCCCGCTCGATGAAATCGATCGCACAACGGATCTCTTCATCGTTACGATAAATATCCCAGGGATTATAGGTAGCACGCCGCTCCTTCACTTCATCGGCGGTGAGCCCGAAGATGAAAATGTTGTCCTTGCCGACTTCCTCCAGTATTTCGACGTTTGCTCCGTCGAGTGTCCCGATGGTCAGCGCGCCGTTGAGTTGAAGCTTCATATTGCCGGTTCCGGACGCTTCGGTACCCGCCAGCGAGATCTGTTCACTGAGGTCGGCCGCCGGAATGATCTTCTCTGCCAGCGTCACACGATAGTTCGGCAGGAAAACCAGTTTCAGTTTCCCGGATGTTTCCGGGTCCCGGTTGATGACTTCCGCCACCTGATTGATCAGTTTGATAATCAGCTTGGCCATCGCATAACCTGGCGCGGCCTTTCCACTCACGATGAAGGTACGGGCGGCAATATTCCGCGCCGGATCGTTTTTGAGCCGCCGGTAAAGCACAACGACATATAGAAGAAGCAGGAGTTGGCGCTTGTATTCATGCAGGCGCTTCACGTGGACGTCAAACATGGAGTCGGGCGAAACCGTCAGTCCCATCGTCTCTTCGATGTAACTGGCGAGCGCTCTCTTGTTTTTCTGCTTGGCTTCCCAGAAGGCGGCGCGAAATCCTGGATCATCCACAAAGCATTCGAGTCTGCGAAGTTGTTCCAGGTCCGTGATCCAGCCGTCTCCGATCGTCTCGGTGATCAACTGAGCCAGGGGCGGATTGGCCTTTAGGAGCCAGCGTCGCGGAGTGATTCCGTTCGTCTTGTTGTTGAATTTCTCCGGCCAGTATTCCGCAAAATCCCGCAGCACCTCATTTTTCAGAAGGTCGCTGTGAAGTTTGGCGACCCCATTCACCGAGCAGGATCCGACAACCGCCAGATGAGCCATTCGTACATATTTTGGCTCGCTCTCCTCGATGATGCTCATGCGGCGGAGGCGTTGCTCATCGAGAGGATATCGTGATGCCACCTCGCGCAGGAATCTGGCGTTGATTTCGTAGATGATCTGAAGATGGCGCGGAAGCAGCATTCCCATCGTGGCCACGGACCACTTCTCCAAAGCTTCCGACAAGATGGTGTGGTTGGTGTAGCCGGTTGTGCTGGTGGTAAGGCTCCAGGCCATGTCCCAGCCAAGTCCTTCCGTGTCTATCAGCAACCGCATGAGTTCCGGGACGACGAGCGCAGGATGAGTATCGTTGAGTTGAATGAAGACCTTATCGGGAAGGTCAATCCAGGAGTTATCTCGCAACTTGAATCGCCGGATGATGTCCTGCAGCGTGCAGCTTACAAAAAAATACTGCTGTTTGAGGCGGAGTTCCTTGCCTTGGGAAACATTGTCATTGGGATAAAGGACCTTGGTCAGATTCTCCGCCAGAACCTTATTGGCAACAGCGTCGACATACTCGCCTCGGTTGAAGTCGTCCAGGTCGAACTCCTCTGTGGCTTTGGCGGACCACAGTCTCAGCATGTTCACGGTTTTCGAGCCGTATCCCGCAACCAGAAGGTCGTAGGCCATACCGATTACGGTTTTCGTGTCGAGCCATCGCGACTGTTTGCCATTCGAGCCATCAATGACATCGACGTGGCCTCCAAACTGCACAACATAGGAGAACTCCGGGTGTGGAATCTCCCAGGGATAACGGGTCTTGAGCCATTCGTCCGGTTGCTCGACCTGGTAACCGTTGATGATTTTCTGCCGGAAAATTCCGAAGTCGTAGCGTAGTCCGTAACCGACGGCGGGAAGATCCAGCGTCGACATCGAATCGAGAAAGCATGCGGCAAGACGGCCCAATCCGCCATTGCCTAAACCGGCGTCGACTTCGTGGTCCCGGATAGACTCCCAGTCCAGTCCCAGTTCAGCCATCGCCGCCTTGCAGGATTCCTCCAGTTTCAAGTTGATGGCGTTGCTGCCGAGCACCCGGCCGATGAGAAACTCCAACGAGAGATAGTAGATTCTCTTGACGTTCTTGCGGATGTGGGTCTGTTGAGTCGCAAGCCACTGCTCGACCATGCGGTCCCGCACCGCCAGCGACAATGCACGGTATCGCTCGGAATCCGTAGCCGTGTACTTGTCTTTTGCCAGGGTGCGATGAAGGTAATGATGAAAATCCTGCAACAGAGTTTGAGTGGATGCGTTTGTCTCCGCCGGGACCGGTGGGATGTCGACAGGTTCTATTTGTTTCACCGTACAGGCTCCTTGTCTTCTGTCGACATGGAAGGGACAATTCTCACGTCTATAAAATCGGCCAATACCGCAAAAGCTTTAGGGTTAACTGCGTCTTTCGGATCGCCCTTGCTACGACCGACGCATGGGGCTGAGAGAGGTATGTTATTGCTCCATTGTGCTCCTGTGACACTTGGGACACTGTCACAGCGCTCAATGCTCTTCGCACGCGATCCAGTAGCATCTCCTTCGCGAATGGGCGGGCAACAGCTATAATCCGCCACCGGATTCCACCATGGAAAACTTTGCTTTTCTGCTGGCGTTAGGAGCTTTGATCTGGGCGTTCAGAAACTGGAACGCGATTGGCCAGTTCGAAGAAAAGCAACAATCGCTTCAGGATCAAGTCCAGCGGCTGCTCGCCAGGATCGACCGGCTTTCCCTCGATTTGAAAACACTGCGCGAAACCCGGACGCCGGCTGAAGCACCTCCTGAACCGCCGGCTGCTTCAGCTGCTCCGGTCGCGCCACCGGAGCCGGAAGCACTACCACCTTCTCCGACTCTTGTTGAGGCGCAGCCTTCCGTAGCGGAGGCCCCCCCTGTGCCACCGCCGGCCGACGAGCCGCAAGTTGCGGCGCCGCAACCTCCAACTCCACCTCCCCCGCAATCATTTCCTCCGCGTCCTCCCTCTCCGCCTGTGCCGCCGAGGCCGGTCTTTGATTGGGAAGCACTCATCGGTGTGAAACTTTTCTCCTGGATTGCGGGCATCGCGCTGGTTTTTGCGGCAATCTTCTTTCTGAAGTATTCCGTCGACCACGGCTGGCTGAACCCGCCGATCCGAATGGCGATTGGGCTGGTGATTGGCGCCGCGCTGCTGGTGGTGTGCGAGTGGAAAGCCGCGCGGCGCTATGCCGTGACCGCAAACGCACTGGACGCCGCAGGCATTGCGATTCTGTTCTCCACATTCTTTGCCTCGCACGCGCTTTGGAACCTGATTCCGGCAATTCCAACTTTCGTCCTGATGGCCCTGGTCACCGCGGTCGCCGTGCTGCTTTCCATCCGGCGCGATTCCCTGTTCATTGCGCTACTCGGCCTGGTGGGTGGATTCGCCACACCGGCATTGCTCTCGACAGGTGAAGACCGTCCAATCGGATTGTTCGGCTATCTGCTGCTGTTGAATGCGGGGTTGGCTTGGGTCGCCTACCGCAAGAGATGGCCATATCTCACGGTGTTCTGTGCGATCTTCACCACAGTCTATCAATGGGGCTGGGTCATGAAGTTCCTGCATGCGGGAAGCATTCCGCTGGCGCTGTCGATTTTCCTGTTGTTTCCAGTTCTGAGTTTCGTCGCGATCGCGGTGGGTGAAAGGAAAGGTTCGGAGGACGGCAACAGCAAATTGTTTGCTCAGACTTCCGCAGTCAGCGTCGCGCTGCCGCTTCTATTTGCCGTTTATATGGCGGCTGTGCCCGCTTTTGGAGATCGATACTGGCTGCTGTTTGGATTCCTCTTTCTCGTGGACGCAGGTCTTGCCGCGATTGCGGCAAAACGGGGGCCCGAGCTGCTCCATGTTGGCGCCGGCATTGCCACGGTCGTGACATTTTGCATCTGGCTGCAGTTCTCCTACAGGAGCGCGGCATGGCCTGCTGTTCTAGGAATCACTGCCGCGTTTGTTCTGCTTTTCCTGATGACTGGATTCCGGGCGCGCTTCACGGATATCGGCAATCGGGGTGCCTTCGCAGCTCCCTTGCTGTTGCTGGTTTTTCCGGTGCTCGCCGGCATCGAGCCGGCGACAGCGTCGCCCGCCGCTCTCTTCGGTGTGCTCTTTGTCCTGATGGCAATGCTCGCGATTTACGCAGTCGCGAAAGAAGAAGGCGCAATCCATTTTCTCGCGGCATTCTTCGCGTTGGCGGCCGAAGCCGTGTGGTCCGCAGAACATCTCGGACCGGACAAGCTTCTCTCTGCACTGGCCATGTATGCGATCTTCGGACTTTTCTATCTGGGAGTGCCGTTTGCAGCGCGCCGATGGAACAAGCGGCTCCAGCCGGAAGGAAGCGGCGCCATCGTCCTCTTCGCCAGCCTGGGGCTTTTGTTTTTTCTCGCCGCGGGCCCGGTGGCGACTGCCGCCTTGTGGGGCATCGCATTGCTGCTGATGATTCTGAACATTGGATTGTTCCTGGAAGCCGGGCGCAGTCCTCTGCTACTTTTGGCCGGTCTGGTGCTGTCCTGGATCGTGATCGCGGTGTGGTGGACGGCCTCTGTTGTAACGCTTGTCACGTTCCTGATCCCAGGACTCTTTGTGGTCGGCGGTTTCTCTGTGCTGATTCTGGGTGGAAACATCTGGGCCGCGCAACGAGCAAGAGCCGAAGGCGCGGCGGAGACACCGGTATTCGATCAGGGACTTTATCTTGCGCTGATCGGGCATGCGTTTCTGTTGTTTGTTGTCCTGCAGCCCGCGCTGGCGGTTCCGCCCTGGCCGTTCCTTGGGGTTCTACTGGTGCTGGATCTGGCCATCGGCGTCGCCGCGTTGTATTCGCGGCTGGCCGAATTGCATCTGGGAGCGCTGGCCGCCTCGCAAGTCATCCTGGTGGTTTGGCAGTTCACTGTCCGATCGGCGCCGTGGCCGCGCGTGGCGATCCTCTGCGCACTTGGCATTGCCGGAATGGGTTTCGTTTGGTTCCAGTTGTCTCGCAAGCGCGGCATTTCGACAAGAGAACCGGCCGGCGTTCGGTTCGCCGCCTCGTCCGTACTGGCCAGCCTCCTCGGAATGGGCGTTGTTGTGGCGGCAGAAACGATGCCGGGAATGCCCGGGGTTGCATTGCTGGCCGGCGCTTCAGTGATCCTCATCGTTGCCATTCTGGCGATCGACTGGCTCACAGACTTTCATTTTCTTGCGCCTGCGGTTGTCGTTCCCGCAGCGTTCGTTGTGCTGGTCTGGTCGTTCGAGCACTTCAAGCCGGAAATCTGGCAGCAGCAGTTTTTCTTCGCCACGGCAATCTATGCTGTCTTTCTCGTTTACCCTCTCGCGATGGGTGCGCGAGCGCGAACACGATTAGAGCCGTACCTGGCAGCGGTGATGGCGAGCGGAGCATTCTTTTTCTTTGCGCGCGAAAGCCTGATGGCTGGGGGATTTGCAAATGCGATCGGCTTGCTTCCCGTCACCCAGGCGGCGCTGATGGCGATGCTGTTGTGGAGACTCCTGCGGCTGGAGTCGCCCAGCGAGCGAGCACCTGGCCGATTGGCAATGGTCGCCGGGTCAGTTCTCGCATTCATCACCGTTGCCATCCCACTGCAGCTCGACAAGCAATGGATCACGATAGGCTTCGCGCTGCTGGCGGCGGCGCTCGCATGGCTGTGGCGCAGAATTCCGCATCAGGGTCTTCTGTTCTGGTGTGGCGGTCTGCTTGCGGCGGTTTTCGTGAGGCTCGTGCTCAACCCAGAGATTTTCTCGTACCACCCGCGGGCCTCGATGCCGATTGTGAACTGGTATCTCTACACGTATGTGGTTTCGGCTGCCGCGTGCTTTGCGGCTTCATGGCTCCTCCGCCGCGTCCCGCAGATTACGAAGGCGGCAGCCTCCGGTGGCGCCGTCCTGTTGTTTGTGCTCCTCAACATTGAAATTGCCGACTACTATTCCAAGGGATCCGAACTGACGTTCAATTTCAATGCGGGTCTGGGTCAGGACTTGACCTATACGATTGGCTGGGGAATCTTCGCATTTGGCTTGCTCATCGCCGGAATCCTTTCACAGAGCAAGGCCGCGCGAGTTTCGGCCATCGCGTTGCTGAGCGTGACCATTGCCAAGTGTTTTCTGCATGACCTGTGGCGCCTCGGCGGCCTTTACCGCATCGGGTCGTTTGTCGGTTTGGCGATTTGTCTCACCATGGTTGCATTGCTGCTCCAGAAATTTGTGCTCATGCCTCAGAGTGAAGCGGAATGAAAAAGATCCTCCGAAATTGTGGCCTGTTGCTGCTCGTGTTCATCGCGACGGCGAGGTCGCAATCCACTCCATTTCGCTTTGAAAGGCAGCTGATTCCAGGCGGATCCGGAGCGAACCGGATCGCTCCGGATGTCACACTGCTCGGTGGCGTTGCCGCTTCCGATCTCAGGGATCTGAGACTTTACGATTCGTCAGGACAGGAAGTCCCGTATTTGTTAATCCCGCCAGAGAATCCCAAGCCTCGCTGGAAGACCGGAAGCATTCTTCCGATAGCAGCAACGAAGACGTCGAGCGGTTTCGAAGTGGATTTCGGTTCGGCCTCTGCAATCGATCGGCTGCTCCTCGAGGGTATACCGGCTCCATTTTTAAAAAGGTTCAGGCTGGAAGGGAGTGGCGATCGTAACCGCTGGACCATGTTGATTGCCGAAGGAACATTGTTCGATTTGCCCAACGAGCTCCTTCGCAAGTTCGAAGCAGAATTCACTGGCGGCGAATTCCGCTACTTGCGTATCACGTGGGACGATCGCGAAAGCGGCGTGGTTACCGAACCGCGGCGTGCAACAGCTCGGCTGGTGGAACGGCAGGCAGCGCCAGTTCCGTTGCGCGCCGACTCGGTAGAGTTCCGGCGATTGTCCGCGAGCCCGGGCTATAGCAGGTTTCAGGTCCGGCTGCCCGGGCCGCACCTCCCACTCGCGGCGGTGGAACTGAGCGTCGGTGAGCCCCGCTTACTCAGAATGGCAACGGTGACCGAGAGCAAGCTGTCGCGTGGAGAGGTTGTTCCGGAAACGCTCGGCTCGAGCGATCTGCGTCGTGCAGTCCAGGGGAATCGGACTGCTTCCGACTTGCGCATCCCAGTTCGGGCCCCAGAGGGACGAGAGATCGAGATCGTTGTAGAAGACGGCAACAATCCTCCATTGAACCTTACGGGCGTCGCGCTGGAGTTCAGTCCACAACCGTGGATTTATCTTGAGAGCCGAATGGGAGCAGCGCTCGTCGCGCGGTATGGGAATCCGCGCCTGGAACCTCCCAAATACGATCTGGAGGCGGTGCGGCAGTTCGTTGGCAAGACAGATTTGAAAGAAGCACGCTGGGGAAACAGCCGCGATTCGCAAGCTGTGGAACCATCTGCCGATGCAGCTATACAACCGCAGGCGGGAGCGGCCGTCGATCCAAAAGAGTTTCGTTATTCACGCCGGATTCCGGAATCGCCGGCCGGCTTGACGGCGCTATTGCTGGATGCCGGCGTGCTGGCCCATAGCCGCCTCGACCTTGCCGATTTGCGGATCGCAGATGCCGGCAATCACCAGATTCCCTACCTTCTCGAAAGACGGCAGGAACCGCTCGACCTGAATTTGTCATTGATACCAGAGAAGGCCGCGGCGTCTGAGAGGCTCTCGCATTATCGTCTGGATCTGCCATTCGAAAGCCTGCCTGCCGCGAAACTGGTTCTCACCACCACGGAGAGAACGTTTCTGCGAAAGGTGTCGATCGAAATCAAACGGATGCCTGCGGATCCTCGTTCGAATCCGACGGAAACGGTGGAAACGATTGCGAGTGCAACCTGGCGTCACAACGATCCCGAGACCCCCGCGCCGCCCATGACGCTGGACCTGCGATCGTCGCTCGGAACGGCGACCGCGACGCTGATTGTCGATGAAGGAGATAATCACCCGCTTGCGCTCGGCGCACCGCACCTGGACTTGCCGCTCTATCGGCTGCGCTTTTTCTACCCGGCCAACACGAAACTGACACTGCTCTATGGTCACGACGCGTTGTCGGCTCCTCGCTATGATCTGGAACTGCTGGCGCCGCGGCTGGTGGGAGTTTCAAGCCAGGAACTGGCACTCGATCCGGAAAGCCGCGCGCCGTCTGCTTCCGCGAACGCGATTCCCGCGCGCGTGTTCTGGGCCGCGCTGATTGCCGCTGTGGTGGTGGTTTCGATTCTACTGGTTCGATTGCTTCGTTCGGAGAAGCCGGCGGAGCATCGCGATTCGTGAGGCCTGTTACTAACCGCTTCCGGTGACTTTCTTTCGTTTTGAGATTTTTCGCGCCAGGTTGGCGAGTTCGCGCTCGTCGATCACCTCGTTGTCGACCATTCCAACCAGAAGTTGCTCCACCGAACCATCGCATAAGCGATCGATGATGTTGCGCACCGCCTTTGCGGCGACGTTTGCAGGTTTTTCGGCACCAACGTAAATGTTCGTGCGGCCGTCCACACGATGACGAACATAACCTTTGTCTTCGAGCCGTCGAAGAATCGTTCGCGTGGTGGATTCCTTCATGAAATGACGCTTGGCTAATGCCGTCCGAATATCTTCGGATGTGGCCGACCCCCGTTCCCACAGGACGTCCATGACCAGATGTTCGAGATTGCTGAGAGATTTTCTTCCACCAAACATGGTTCGGGCCGGCTCCTTTACTTCTTCGAAATGGCGACGCTGACCTGGTTTGATGTTCGAAACGATTCCGACGTTCCATTCACAAGCTGTCGAACTTGCGCATCAATCGAGCCGTCTGTATTGACTTTCACAAGCCTAACGTCGCATGTTGTTGCGCGGCACAAAATTGAAAGGTCGGTTCCGTCCGAACTCAATCGGACCTGTATCCCCGGACCTGGAGGCGCGGATGTCACGCTGCCAACAACGGAATCTCCCACAAAGAACGAACAGCTTTCGCAGCCAAACGAAAAATCCTGATTGGCTACCTTCATGGAGACGACCCGGCCCTGAATTCCAGTGAATGAAACTGAAAACATATTACTGTCCTGATCACTACGAAGTTGGGCGAGAGCGTTCGAATAGGCCCGCATGGCCTGCATAAAATCACCGTTGTACCGAAAAAGAGAATGGACGTCTGCCGGAGCCGTGTTGGTTGAGTTGCCCTGCGGCGGAAGGGGCCGCGAGACCTCGGTTTGGAACAGACCTCGAAGCGCCACTATCCGGTTTGAAAGATCGGTTATAACGGGATCCGGTTCCGGCGGTGCAGCCGGGTTAGTTGGATCCTTTTGCTGCACCATCATGATGTGCTGGCGACGGCCCAATTCGACTTGCAAATCCCAGAGCTCTTCGAAGACCTCCTCCCTCTTCGGCAAACTCGTCCCCGCTTGGAGTACCGTTTCCGGAACCGCTTGCTTCGGAACAACAGGCGCTTCGGGCAAAGGAGATGGACGAACGACAGCCGCGTATTGCGGTATCGGAGATGAAATACGGCCAGTCGACACCTGCAGTGCCGCAGCGGAATAGACAACCGGTACGGCCAGCAGCAGCACCAGCATCCACCCTGCAGTCTTTAAAACACCGGTTCCTGAATTTGAGTTACTGAGCACCCGTTCGATACGAGACCGCATTTTGTGTTGTGCCATCGCCACTCCTCTCTTCATCAATCGCCCACTGTTTTGTGCGGCCGCCGCGAACTCCAGCAGAATCTCCGCATATCGCGTCGAATTCCGGGCCCATGCCATCGCCGCGTCATCGCTGGCCTGCTCGGCCAGACTCGACAACTGCCGTTCGAGAAACCACGACAGAGGGTTCAACCAGAAGACACACTTTGCAGCTGCTGCGATCGTCGCAATAGCCCAATCCGCGCGGCGGACATGCGCGAGTTCGTGCAACAGCACTGCTCGCAGTTTCCATTCGTCCCAGGATGTCCAATCGGCGGGCAGAATGACAACGGGTTTGAGAAATCCGATAGTCATTGGAACCCGAACGGCCTCGCATTCCTGCAATATGGGAGTCCGCCAGCGGATGGGATGCGACGCTGTGATCTCCTCCCAAACGGCGCTGGATACGGTTTTACCGGCCCGCTGCATCTTCCAGATCTTCCAATATCCGGTCACAAGCCGGCTCAACATCGCGAAGGCCAGTAGCACATAAAAAACAGAAGCGACCTTCCACCAGTCGAGAGTACTCGCATGATTCGGCGCTGGCGAAGCTGTCTCGGCAGGGAGTCGGAATACCGTTGGGACGGTCGCGGATTTTACGGCACTGGCTGTGAAAACGATCGTCTGTTCCATGGAGCTTTGTTGCAGACGGACCGGAACCCATGATGCCGGCAGAAGGTAATCAGAGGCCGGCATCAACAGCATGGCTCCCAGAACCGCGACCCACACTGCGTGACGCGCCGCAACGTTCCGCATCTTCCAGGTACAGATTCCGGCGATCACCGCGATACCAATGGAGCGAACTATCAGGCTTCCCATACCCAGGACCAGTAACTCCGACATGGCGTTTCCCCTTCTTCCAACTGCAGGCGCGGTCTGTGACCGCACACGCTCGAACGTGCAACGTATTGCGGGACTGGAAATCGTGCGCGGTCACAGACCGCGCCTACAGTTGGACCCGCACAGGCTTCTATGGAACGACGACAACGTCCCCGTTCTCCAGATAAATGTTTTGAAGTTGATTTTTGCCACTGATCGCTTCGTCGAAGTTGAAGTTGAATCGAATTTCCTGCTGTCCATTCGCACCTTGTGGCGGCAAGGTGCGAATAATCGTGATGGTGGCTTTATTGGCGTAGTCCTGGAATCCACCGGACAGCGCCAGTGCTTGGAGAACAGTAAGGGGCCTTTCCGATGCCGTAACGCCCGGTTTCTGAACCTTTCCGACCACGAAGACCCGGTAAGCAGGGACGCTGGAACTCTGGACGGACTTGACGACAACCGTCACGTAAGCGACATCCAGTACTTCCAGAAGCCGCTTTTCGATTGCAGGTTTCAATGCTTCCGGACTTAGTCCGGCGGCCTGAATACTCTGAACCAGTGGGACGGATATCCGCCCATCCGGCTGTACCACCACTTCAATGCCCAACTCGGGGTGCTTATAGACAAAAACCTGGAGGACATCGCCGGGCTTGATGACATAGCCGCCCGCACTGGAGGTATCACTTCTATTTTCCTGGCCCGGCACCAACGTCGCGGCTATGGGTGTCGCGGTTGTTACGCTGTTCGTTTGATTTCCTTGCTGCAGAGATTTCTGAAGCAATTCTGTTTGCAATAGATTCTTCGGCGACGCTTGCCTGTTCGACGAATCCGTACTGGTTTGAGATGACACTACCGGAACGGGTTTCCCGGCAACAACAGGGACTTCAGCTAAAAGAGGTTCCGCGAAGGCTGCCGTGTATTTCGGCATCGGAACTGAAGCCCGTTCGGACGCTACTTGCAGCGCAGCAGCCGAATAGACGACCGGTGTTGCCATTAGCAACACAATCATCCAGCCTGCAAGCTGCAAAGTACCAGTACCCGAATCTGGATTGCTGAGGACGCGTTCGATCCTCGCCCGCATCTTGTGTTGTGCCATCGCTATACCTCTCTTCAAATATCGACTCCCGTTCTGTGCCTCCGCCGCAAACTCCAACAGGATCTCTGCGTATCGCGTCGTGTTTCGGGACCATGTCATCGATGCGTCGTCACTGGCCTGCTCGGCGAGTTCGGACAGCTTCCGCTCGAGAAACCAGGACAGCGGGTTCAACCAAAACGCGCACTTCGCCGCCGCTGCTACCGCCGCAATAGCCCAATCGCCGCGGCGGACGTGCGCGAACTCGTGTAACAGCACGGCTCGCAATTTCCATTCGTCCCAGCTTTGCCAGCCGGCAGGCAGAAGCACAACGGGTCTCAAAAACCCGATTGTCATTGGAACTCGGACCATATCGGATTCCCGCAATAGCGGAATTCGCCATCGCAATGGATGCAAAACCGTGAATTCATCCCAAAGCACAGTTGTGATCGACTTGCTTCTAAGCTTCAAACGCCCGATTCTCCAATATCCCATGCCCAGCCGGAGAAACATCGTGAGGGCCACAATTCCGTAAAGCAGCGCGGAAACTCTCCACCAATCCACAGACCGGACATGAACCGCCGCTGGCGCCGCTCTCTGTACGGTAGGAGGGAGTATTGAGAGAACATTCGAGGATTTCACGGCGTGGACAGTGACAACGATTTTCTGTCCAACGGCGCTATCCTGCAAACGGTCTGGAACCCATGATGTTGGCAGGAGGTAATCGATCGCCGGCATCAGCAGCATGGCTCCCAGCACGGCGACCCATACCGCATGGCGCATCGCAACGTTCCGCAGCTTCCAGGTAAGGATTCCGGCTATCAGCGCAATGCCGATGGAACGAAGTATCAGACTTCCCAAATAAACGGCCAGCAATTGGGACATGGCTTCTCCCCTTCACCCGCTAAGTCTTGTAGCGCTACACAATGTAGCGAACAGAATTTGAAATGTAAAGTACGAAGTATTGAAGGAAGGCGGATCTATTCGGACTTGTGCCGCAAGCACCCAACTACCATATCGAGCGGACGTGCGGATAATCCCGAATTCTCTGATCCTTTGTCACAAGCGTGGCGTCGTAATGCCTGGCCGTTGCGACTATCGTTTGATCCGCGGAATCGCCATGGAAGGGCTGTGGCAGCTGGCAGGCATCGACAAGAATCGAGCGCGTGAGTTCCCAGATGTGTAAGCCGCGAACTGTGGTGGCGTCATCCAGCCACCGATCGAGCGGCCGATCCAGAATAAGCTGCTTCGTCTCAACTTTCTTCGCGACTTCCCAAACCGAGATGAGTGACAAGCACAGATCGTCATTTGCCTGAGCTTCATCAATGGCTGTCTTCGCTCTTCTTGAGAGTCGAGTAGCTGAACGGATCCCCGCTTTCCTTGAGGATGCTTTTCTTTAGTCCCTTTCCTGTGGGTCGTGCGATATACGGAACAAGCTTTGCCAATGGGCGTCCCCGCTTGGTAATGATGACGGATGTCCATGTCTTCGCGACATCGTCAATCATTTTGAGGCAGATGTCTTTGAACTTACCCGCGGCCAGAGTCTTCATTGATCCACCAAAGCCATGTGAATATGGCTATGTCAAATGCTTGTATTCGTTTCTGTATTCCTTTCAGCTCACCGTGCGCCGTTACCGAAATGACCGTTACCCTTCGCCTTGTGAGCAATGGCTTCTCTCGCGATCTCTTTTTTCAGCCGCGCCGCTGTCTCGTCCAGATGCACGATAAGCGACTTGAGGCGCCCCACGGTGGAGGACATCTCCAGAAGTTCCTGTTTCGCTTCAGAGTCCATATCCAATACGTAACTGACCAGGTACGACAGCGAAACCGGCGAATCCGGCACGTCCACTTCTTTGGCCTCGATCGATTTGAGCCGGGCCGCCAACTCCGACACCTGTCGATAGCGCAGGACCACTTCCCTGTGAACTTGCTCCAGTTCTTCACCGGCTTCCTCGTCGTCCTCGAAAAACTCCACATCGGCCGTCCAGTAGGGTTTGTTTCCGGTAAATCGGTGGATCCGGAAGCGGGCCTCTCCGGCATTAAGTGTATTCATCCGGCCATCGTCGAACCGTTCCACCTGGACGATCCTCGCCGTGACACCAACGCGGTGAATGGTGCTTTCATTTTCCGCACTCGAGCCCGGACGCATCAGCACGATGCCAAACGCTACGGCTTCCGCGATACAGCGATTCATCAGAAGTTTGTATCGCTCTTCAAAGATGTGCAGGGGAACGACCACGTTCGGGAAAAAGACGATGGACAAAGGGAAGATCGGAATTTCCATAGAAGTGTGCCCACCGCGGCCGACATCGCCTGGCCATTGGAATTACATGCTGCGCGGGATCATACAACATCTAATTCATCGAGCGAGCAGGCATGTGGCGCGGATTTGGATCCGCTGGACATCGCGCAATGGGTTTTGGCAAAAATTTTTAAATGACGGCGACTAAGAAAACTTACCTCGCGATTGTCGTATTGGCCTTCACTGGCACGGCGGCGTGGGCAGCCACCGATCTATGGGGACCCCGCTCGAAGAATTTTCGCCAATTCGATCCGGACGACGTTGCGCGTGGTGAAACCAATATGTGGCGCTCCTATTATGACAGGCAACGCATTCGCATGTTTGGCCAGATGGCGGACCTTCTCCAGCGCCAGTATCACTTGCCGCTGTTGCGCTCCTACATCGTCGGATTTCATGCCGCTCGCGCGGCATTCGTATTCAAGGACGGAGCCACGCGTACCGACTATGAGCGCGCCCTGCCGGACCTTAAGGATTATTACGCCGCCCTGCATCGCATCAGCGAAACCCCGTTTGACACCGACAAGGCCGCCCGGCTGGAACTGGAATGGTGGATCGTTCATCGCCAGCGCGCATCGCACCCGCCGGAAGATCTGAACAACGCGTTGGCTGCACTTGCCGGCGAATTTTACCAGCTGCCCGCGGGCCGATTTCGCGAACACGCAAGCTATCGTGCCAGAGCCATGACGCTGCGCGACGAGCTCGCGGAAAAGAACGGTATCACGGAAGCCGACTGGCGGAGAATCCACGATCTTCTTCTCAACTCCTGGCGCTCACTCTGGCAAACTGTCCACTCATGAAGGGCTGAGGAGAACACTGCATGAAGATCTATTCCTGGAACGTCAACGGCATTCGCGCGGTTTTGAAGAAAGGCGTGTTCTATCCGTTTCTGCAAGCCCATCAGCCTGACATTCTCTGCCTCCAGGAGACGAAGGCGGAGCGCGGGCAGGTGGAGATCGATTTGCCGGACTATCGCGAGTATTGGAATTCAGCCGTCAAGAAAGGTTATTCGGGAACAGCGATCTTTTCGAAGCAGGAACCCCTCAAAGTCATCAATGGCTTTCCTGAAAACTTCGCCAATCAATTCCGGTTCGCCGATGAACTGAAGCGCGACAGCGCCGACGAGGGGCGTGTGATCACCGCCGAATTCGACAAGTATTTCGTCGTGACCGTTTACACTCCGAATGCCAAGGACGATCTGAGCCGATTGCCGCTGCGTCACCAACATTGGGACCCGGCGTTTCTGGCATATTGCAAACTGCTCCAGGAAAAGAAGCCGGTCGTATTCTGCGGCGACCTCAACGTGGCGCACACGGAACTCGATCTGGCCAACCCGGGCCCCAATCGGGGCAAGAAGGGATTCACCGATGAAGAGCGCAAGGGATTTCAGAATTTCGCCGACGCGGGGTTTGTCGATACCTTTCGTATTTTCAAGCAGGGCAACGGGTATTACACGTGGTGGAGCAATTTCGCCAATTCACGGGCGCGCAATATTGGATGGAGAATCGATTACGTGCTGGTATCGGCGGCGCTGCATAAGTCGGTGAAGGCTGCCGATATTTATCCGGATATCATCGGCAGCGATCATTGTCCGGTGAGTATTACGATCGATCTTTAGGCAATGTACCCCGCACACGGCCCGGTGTGGTTTCAACAGCTCCACTCTCGCCCGGCCGAGGGATCGAATCGTCGCGGAGTGGCGTTTCTCCCAGAATCTTCAACGGGCTTGGCGGGGACACGATGCCAAACTCCTGGACTGCGGCCGCAATGAAAGCTGCGGCTTCTTCCACCGAGTCCGTGTAATAAAGAAGTCGAACGTCTTCCGGACTGATCGTTCCTGCCTTCAGCATGCCGTCGACCAGTTCGCGAAGTTTTGCCCAGTATTCGGTGCCCACGACGACCAATGGAAAATTCTGAATCTTTCCGGTCTGGATCAGCGTGAGGGCTTCAAAAAACTCGTCCATTGTTCCAAAGCCGCCGGGCATCATGATGAACGCGTAGGAGTACTTGAACAACATTACTTTGCGCACGAAAAAGTGATCGATGGTCACAAACCGGTCCAGGTAGGGATTCGGATTTTGCTCCATGGGCAATCGTATGTTGCAGCCCACGGAGCGGCCACCCGCTTCCTTTGCACCTCGGTTCGCCGCCTCCATGATGCCGGGGCCGCCTCCGGTCATCACCGTGAAGCCCAGAAAGCTGATTGCCGCGCCCATTTCCCTGGCCAGCTTGTAGTACGGATGTCCTTCTTCAAATCGGGCACTTCCAAATATCGTGACGCAGGGACCGACGAAGTGCAGCGCGCGAAATCCCCGGATGAATTCGCGGACAATCCGGATGACAAAGCGCAACTCTCGCCAGCGCGGCTGCGGACCGGAATAGGCCTGTCTCTCGCCATTCTTGTTCACGATTTCGGCAATAGAAAGGATTCAAGCCACGTTTCGAAATTACCCAACGACGGTAAGTAGGAGTTCATTCTGGAAAGACTGTTCGTCATGATCAGAACCCCGATAGTAACCACCAGTACGCCGCTGACAATTTCCATCGCGCGGAAATGGCGCTTGAATCGCCCGTAGAATGCCAGGAACTGATTGAGCCCAAGACTGGTGATCAGAAACGGAACGCCCAACCCGAGCGAGTAAATGGCGAGCAGAAGAATGCCTTCCATCACGGTCTGACGGCTTCCTGCAATGGCAAGGATCCCGGACAGGATCGGCCCGAGGCATGGGGTCCAGCCAAAAGCGAATGCAAGTCCCAGCACAAGCACGCCCCAGGCTCCGCGCGGCTTCTTCACATCGTGAAACCGCTTGTCCTGATAGAGGGCGTTGATTTTGAAAATGCCGAGCACGTGCAATCCAAAGATGATGATGACCAGTCCCGCGATGCGATAGAGGATCTGCATTCTGGCGACCAGCACTTGTCCGAGCCATGTTGCCGTCGCGCCCAGAGCGATAAACGTAATCGAAAACCCGACGATAAACATGATCGAGTTCAGCACGACGGAGCGCTTCAGCGCGGTGTTTTGAGTATTGCCCTTCAGCTGGTCCAGGGAGTAACCGGAGATAATGGAAAGATAACCGGGAACAAGTGGCAGCACACACGGTGAGAGAAACGAAACCAGGCCGCCGGCAAAGGCTGTCAGAACGAAAACGAGACTCATGAAACGCTCATTTTACCTTTTGAAACTATCATCGTTCGACGACAACCTTGGCCGAAGGTACAGTCAACTTGATCAGCTTTCCGTTCTTGTCGGTTGTCGCTTCCATCGAGACGTCGCTCATTTCCAGCTCATAGACATTGCTCCCTTTCAGCTTCACGGTCGCGATTCCCAGTTGCATATCCTGCGGTACAAATACCGGAACCATCGCCCCGCTATTGCCAATCTTGTAAAGCAGCATCAAGTAGTGTGAAAAGAAGTTGTTATCCAGGATGAAGCCATTCTCCGGAAACCGAAATTGAATGGAAGCACTTTTTCCATCTGTCGCGGTTTCATACTCACTGGTGGGCTGGTCGACCTTCACGTGAATCACGCCTTTGCCATGCGAATACTCATAAGAGATCACATTCAGTTTGTCATCCAGTTCCATCCGGCTCGACAATACCGAGGGATCACCAGTCAACTGCGTTTTCGCCTCTGCGATATAACCGCCGGCCCGGCGGGAACTGATCGTAAATTCTTCGGAGCCGATCTTCTTGCCGTTCTGTGTGATCGTGAATTTTCCGCTTTCCAGCGTGACCGGACCCAGCAGCAACAATGTGGCAGCCAATGTCAGGATACTCATAATTCTTGAACCCTCTCGGCAACCTCGACGGCAATTTCGCCCGGAGAACGATTATCGGCCACCACATGAATCCGCGCCAGCTTGTATATTGGCAGACGGGATTCGTAAAGCCGCTGGGCATGATCCGGATCCCTGAACAACGGCCGTGTCCCATCCATGGACACCCGCCGTGCCGCAGTTTCGAACGATACGTTCAGCCACACCGTTGCTCCGGTCGAATCGACAACAAGCCGGTTTTCCGGATCGATGGTGGCCCCGCCTCCAAGTGCTATCACAACATGAGGCCGTCCGGACAATCGCACCAATTGTTCGTGTTCGATCCGGCGAAAATGCGCTTCGCCCGATTTCTCAAAGATGTCGCGAATGGCCATCTTCTGGGAATGTTCAATCTCGGCGTCGAGATCCACGAAGGACCAGCCCAGCTGAGATGCGAGTGCGCGCCCAACGCTGGTCTTTCCCGCACCCATAAACCCCAAGAGATAGACACGTTCCACCGTCATGTAGCCTACCGTCTCACGCATGCCGCCGAAGGGTCAACTTCTGCGGTAGAATCCTTCGTCCGAATGGAGGGACCATGTCGTTTCAGGATAAAGTCGCGATCGTGACTGGAGGCAGCCGGGGAATCGGACGCGCTATCGTTCAGGCTCTGGCCGCCGGCGGCGCGAAGGTTGCATTCACGTTTGTTCAGAACAAGGCTCTCGCGGATGAAGTTGTGCTGGGTGACACGATCGTGGGATATCAGGCCGACGTCACCAGCTTTGATCAGGCAAAGGAACTCGTCAGGCAGGTGCGGGAAAAATTCGGCAGAATCGATATTCTCGTCAACAATGCCGGCATTACGCGAGACAAGCTCCTCCTGAGGATGAGCGAGAAAGACTGGGACGACGTGATCGACACCAACCTAAAGGGCGCATTCAACTTGAGCAAGCCCGTCGTCGAAGCTATGGTCCGGCAGAGGTCGGGAACAATACTGAATATCACATCGATCAGCGGCATCGTGGGAATGCCCGGTCAGGTGAATTACTCGTCATCCAAGGCTGGAATGATTGGCTTTACCAAAGCCCTTGCCAAGGAACTGGCCAAGGCGAACGTCAGGGTGAATGCCCTGGCGCTGGGTTTCGTCGAAACGGATATGACTGCCGTGCTCAAAGAAGAATTCCGCACCATGGCTCTTGCTCAGATTCCGCTCGGCCGCTTCGGAAAGGCAGACAACATGGCGGAAGTCGCCATGTTTCTGCTCTCCGAAAAGGCGAATTACATTACCGGGCAAGTCCTTCAAGTGGATGGCGGACTGGCGATCTAGTTCTTGCTGCTGCTTTCGATCTTTGCGATTTTCGCTTCCAGGACAGTAACTCGCTGCTCCAACCGATCTGCTTCCAAGCGATCGAACCGAGCTTCAAGCCGCTTGAGCTGCGCGGATATGGAGTGGTATTCGTCGTACAGGATGCCCATTTTCTGTATCAAGCCCTCGACGACACCCGTCAAGTTCTCCAGTCGTGCATTCAAAGACTCTACTTTTTCTTCCACGACGGACAGTCGATCTTTGATGATAAGCAGGCTCGCATCAATACGATCCGTGGTTTTAACCAGATAATCCGTGGTTTTAACCAGGTAATCCGTAGTCTTAACAAGGTAATCCGTAGTCTTAACCAATCGATCCGAAGTGACTTCCAAACGTCCCGTTCGGGCTTCAGTGGACTGAACAAGTTCGTAAACCATCCGAAGAGTGACCCGAGATTTTGCTGGCATGTGCGGCTCCCGTGAAAACGCAAAAGGCAGCGGCATCATAACATTGTTCGCAAACCCTACTTCGTCTTTCCAAATTCGATTTTCTGCTGGGCCTGATACTTTCCTTTGCGGTCTTTGTATGAAACCTCGCAAGGTTCATCCGACTGAAAGAAAAGGAGCTGGCAGAGTCCTTCGTGTGCATAAACCCGGACCGGCATCGGGGTGGTGTTGGCAATCGATACCGTGGCAAAACCTTCCCACTCCGGTTCAAAAGGCGTGACATTAATAAGGACACCGGCGCGGGCATACGTGGATTTCCCCACACATAAAGTAAGGATGTCCCGCGGTATGCGGAGATATTCGAGAGTTCGGCCTAAGATATAGCCATTGGGGGGGATATCACAGGTTGGTGCTCGGCAATCCTGGTAGTATTCCGGTGGAATGGACTTGGGATCGATCACCTGCAGCGGCGGCGGCGAGAAGATTTTGAACTCATCGGCGAGCCGCAGATCGTATCCATAAGACGATAAACCGTAGGAGATTGTACCTTCCGCCACCTGGTCCACACTGAAGGGTTCGATCATCCGGTGCTGCTCCGCCATTCGGCGAATCCACGAGTCCGCTTTAATTGACATTGCCTAATTCCCTTCCATAGTGTTAAGAATGTTGGTGTTATACGAGATGGCGTTGACTCATACAGACTAGCAGGAGGTTGCCAGTGATCAAACTGGATCTTGTCAATCAGATCGTCGAACGCACGGGCGTCAGTAAGACAAAAGCCGAACAAGCGGTAGATACCATATTCAACTGCATGAAGGATGCATTGAAAGGCAACGATCGAATCGAATTGCGTGGCTTCGGAGTGTTTTCCGTAAAGCCCAGAAAAACAGGCATCGGCCGGAACCCGCGCACGGGGTCTGAAGTGAATATTCCTCCCGGAAAAGCGGTCCGCTTCAAACCCGGCAAAGACTTACAGTCGCTTTGAGCCGTTCGAGCCTCCGTGCAGGGAGAATTCCCTGGATCAATCTCGTTCTGTTTCTGCTGACTTGCTTTTCCACAACGCTCGTCGGGACGTTTCTCATGTCTGCATTCCACGGCACCATGAGCGGCGATTTCCTTCATGAAATCCGCGAAATCCTCAGAAATCCGTTACTTATGATTTCCGGCCTGCCGTTCAGCATTTCGATCATGACGATTCTGTTCGCGCATGAAATGGGACACTACCTGACGTGCCTCTACTACGGAATCGACGTCACGCTTCCGTATTTCATTCCGGCACCGACGCCGATGGGAACCATGGGCGCATTCATCAAGATACGGTCTCCGATCCAGCATCGGGCGGCGTTACTCGATGTGGGTGTTAATGGACCAATCGCCGGATTCGTTTTCGCCGTTCCTACTTTGATTGTCGGGCTGGCGTACTCCCGATTCGTTGCCGCGGATAGCACGGCGGGTGGACTGACTTTCGGCGAACCCCTTATATTCAAGATCGCCGCGTATCTGATGGGGAAATCGCCCCCATCCGGCATGGATTTATATCTGCACCCGATTGCCCTTGCCGCATGGTTCGGATTTCTGGCTACGACGCTGAACCTGCTGCCCGTTGGCCAGCTCGACGGCGGCCACATCACCTACGCGCTATTTCCAAACCGCCACAAGCGCATATCCCAGGCGCTGGTGATTGCACTGGTCCCGCTGGGAATCTGGTACTGGCCCGGCTGGTTGGTCTGGGTTGTTCTATTGCTGATCATTCGATTGCGGCATCCCACAACGATTGACGACTCTGTTCCCCTCGAACGCCGTCATATTTGGCTCGGATGGTTTGCGCTTGCCATGTTCATTCTCTGTTTTATGCCGACGCCGCTTGACGCAACGTAAACGTAATGGTTGCGGCCTTTCGAACGTTCAGGACAAAAGCGGGCCTGAAGCAGGCGATACAGGTTCCCTTACGGGCTCGAACGCTGGGATAGACGACGCCCGCAGATCCTTCCGCCAATAAGTCTCTCGCCAATGCCTGCGACGCCGCATAACTTTCCGGATTGAGGCATGTGGCGTATTGCCGATCGCGCCGGATATCATGAAACTCGCCTCGAAAGTCCGCCAGATAATCGTCGAACGTGAATGTCTCCGGCTCCTTCCAATCGATTTCCTGAAGTTCCAGAGACTTGTGATAGGTCACTTCAGCTTTTGCCGTTTGAAGTTCAAACGTCGCATACCAGGCGCCGCGATTCGGACCATTAAAACGGCTACCGGAGGGATGCGCATAGGTAAACGCCGCGTTAACGATGTGAGCGTAGGGGATACCAAACAAAAGTTCGTGAACACTGATGCCGTGAAGCAGATTGGCTTCTCCCAGCAGCCGGCGGTTGGTCGCGCTTTCCAATTCAAACAGATCGGTGATTTCCTGCTTGTTGCCTGCCAGTCTGGATAGGACACTCTCGTCACTGTAAATGGAAGGAATCAGACGATGGGTGTCGTCCTGACGAATTTCACGGACGCCTGGCTTCAACGGCCACCCCGGCGTGCATCCAACAATTGCCGGACGTGCATCAGAGCCGGCACACCGCCCTGGATCATGGCTGCAAGCGGACGCTCGCCTTCAAACATCGGATTCGAATTGGGAAGATTGACCCAGGCGTCTGCCAGCTTGCGGCTGTAAAGGATATTCAGTGCTTTGAAGATTCCGAGCAGAAGCGAAATGCGTGTCAGCTTGTCCTGATCGAGCGTCTTCTTCTGGCCCTTCTTCAACTGATAGAACACGCCGTTGGAAACTCCGCCCAGAAGCTGGCGGGCCGACTCGTCGCGCAACTGCCAGGACTGCGCGAGACGGAAGAATGCCGGAATGGCGGAGCGGCTCAAGCGTTCCTGAACATCCTTTCTGGAAAGGTCGCAAGGCTTATCGACGGAATACCCGGCCAGCGGCATCTGCAATGTCGGCATTTAGTCCTCCATCTATGAAGTATATTACATCCATTTATGGAGGGATGGATTTTAAGTTCCGGCTAAGCCGTGCCCTGCTCGCGCGGGGTGTCGCGACACCTCCTCTTCGGTCGCCTGGCTCCTCGACACCGACCCGTCGATCCGGCGTATAATCCCCGCAATTTCGGAGGGAGACTATGAAACGCTCGTTTATCGCTGGTTTGATGCTGCTCGCGATTGTTGTATCCGGCACCTCAGTCCGCTCTCAGGGTGGCGCAGGCTGCGACCGTGAATGCCTTCGCGGTTTCGTCACTCAATACTTGACTGCCATGGTCGCGCATACGCCGGCGTCTCTGCCTACCACGCCAAATGCGCGCTTCACAGAGAACACCCAGACGATGAAGCTGGGCGAAGGACTCTGGAAAAATGCATCCGGTATCCGGCCTTACCGGCAGGACTTCATCGACGTCGCTCAAAGCACCACGGTTTCCCACGTCATCGTTGACGAAGGCGGCACACCGGTAATGCTTGTGCTCCGGCTCAAGATCGACAGCAGGAAGATCTCAGAGATGGAAACGATGGTCACCCGCACACAAACGGAAGGCGCAATTTTCAACATCACCGCCCTTCAGACGCCGCGGCCGACCATGGGGATGCCCTTGCAGCCCTCTCAACGAATGTCTCGATCCGAGATGATTCGCATAGCAGAGTTTTATCCCGCGGGTTTGAGAGTCGGCGGAAGCTTTGACGCCGTCAAAGCTCCATTTGCACCCGATGCCTACCGCGTTGAAAACGGCACGGTCACTGCCGGTCCAGGTGCACGCGGCGGCAGTGAGAACATCCGGACTCAATCCATCATCGCTCATCCCGACGTCACATATAACGTCCAGGCCGTGGATGAAGAGATGGGCGTCGCCGTGGTTCGCATGGATTTCGGCGACACCGGCCGATACGGCGCCGGGAATGCACTCGTCGTTGTTGAAGCTTTCAAGATTTACTCCGGGGAGATTCACGCCGTCGAAGCTTTCATGCGCGTCCTGAAATCCGGCACGCCTTCCGGCTGGAATTATGAGATGAAGAAAGCGCGATAACAGTGAACGATTGGGGACGTACCCCGAATTGCGAGGGCTATAATTCGAGGCACGTCCCTTAATTTCAATTTTAGATGAAGAACCTGATCCAGCTGGTCATGCTCGCCGCCTTGTTCCTGAGCCTCGTTCCATCTTCCCCCGCGATTCCCCAGTCCGGGCCCGCGGGCGCCGTCATCGATCAGGACCTCCTCGACGTTACGATCCCGCGTCTTGAAGCCTTGTATTCGGAGCACAAGTACACGGTCACGCAGGTAACGCGTTGGTATCTGGACCGGATTGCCCGATACGATCCTGTCTATCGAGCCGTCTTGCATGTCGACGGATCCGGTGCGCTGGCGGCGGCTGCGGCCGAGGACGCTGCCGCCGAAAAAGGCGGCGCGGGGTTCAAGCGGGGAGCACTATGGGGCGTTCCGATTGTGACGAAGGCGAACACCAGCGTTATAGGGCTGGTCACCAGCGATGGATGGCAAGGTTATCTTTTCCCCGGCCATGAACTAATCGCTCCTGCCGACGCAACGATCGTCGCAAAGCTCCGCGCCGCCGGCGTCGTGATCCTCGGACAGACCAACATGCCGGATTTTGCCGCGAGCGATACGAACATCAGCAGCGCCGGCGGTCGAACAGGAAATGCGTACGATTCACGATTCAGCCCCGGCGGTTCGTCCGGAGGTACGGTGACTGCTGTCACTGCAAATTTTGCGGTTTTCGGCACGGGAACAGATACGTCCAATTCCATACGTCTGCCTTCCAGCACAAGCGCTGTCGTTGGTCTGTTGCCGACACGCGGACTCGTAAGCACCACCGGTATTCATCCGTTGGACTGGCTGCTCGACAACACTGGACCAATTACACGCAATGTCCGCGATTCTGCCATCGTACTGGATGTAATCGTGGGCGAAGATCCAAAGGACTTCCGCACACGCGGGTCGGCATCCAAAGCGCAGGCAGGGCCGTATACGAAATACCTGAAGGCGGACGCGCTCAAGGGCAAACGGTTCGGAGTTCCGGCATTCATCGTGAAGGCGGGTGGTGCGGATTCCCTGCAGCCGGAAACGCGCGCACTGTTCATGAAAGCCATCGACGAGTTGCGGGCCGCCGGAGCGACCGTGGTCATTGACGATTCCATTCTTCCGGATAGTTTCGAGAATCTTGTGAGTGCCGTGAATACCTGGCCATACATTCGGGAAGGCATGGAGAATTTCCTGCGCGATTTTGGTCCGGCGGAGTATCACTCTGCGGCGGAATACCAAAAGGCAACAGGCTTGCCATTCCCGGAAATCATTAACGGCGTCTTTGGCGCTGTTCCTGCGTTCCAGAACGATCCCGGAGCTGAGACCAATTTCTGGGCTCCGCAACGGAAAGCCCTCGCCGCGTACGAACAGGCTTTCGACCGATTTCGTCTCGACGGGATGGCGTATCCCGCAACACAGATGCCGCCTCCCAACGAGACCGGCCCAAACGGGAGGCGCGACGGCCCCCACAGCAGAACCGGATGGGCGAACCCAATTGGCGTTCCCGCCATCGTCGTCCCCGGCGGATTCTATGCGAACGGACTCCCGTTCGGTCTAGAGCTTTCCACCCGAACCTGGAAAGACGGCGACTTACTGGGATGGGCGTTCGCCTATGAGCAAGCGACACTGCATCGGAAGCCGCCGGTGCTGACGACGGAACATTAGTGGGAAGGATCGCATCGGCGTGCAATGTGCGACGGGCATGAACGCCTTGGATGACGAAATGATCCGGGTTTAGTCTAAGCCCGGCGCAAGCCCGGAACGGACGCGCCTCCGGAGTTTGCAGTTAGGCCGATCGCCGTGGATCAACGGGCTCAACCAAATCAGGAACAGCCGGCGAGGGCAACTATCAGACGCCAGCCTGCAGCGGAAACAACGACACAGATTCCTCGAACTCCAGGACCATCGCGGGCATCGTGTGCGCGCCGGCGCTTGGCATTATCGTCCTGCAGGAGCCGGTCAACTTTCAATCCCTCGCCGGATTCGTCCTTGCGGCGTTGGGCATCCTCTTAATCATGATGCGCTAGCGGTACCTCTCTGTACCTGGGAGCTATTGAGGATGACAATTTACTCTTTCGATTCGTTCAGTCCTTATCGCTCTCATTGCGAAACGATGGAATTCCTCCGTGAAACTTCGTTCTTAAAGACCTTGCGTAATCGTTCAACCCGATCGAGCAATCCGCTGCACAGCTCTTCCGGATCCAGCGCACCGAACTCTTTTTCGGTTAGTCCCTCGAGTTCGTTCTTCAATTCCTCGGCGAAATTCGCGTTGTAGATTGCTTTATCGAGAGCGCTCACCGCTTGCAAAGTCAGTGCAGAGGGAACCATGAGCTGGTATTCCACATAGGGCAGGCTATCCTGTGGAGTCGGCATGACTTCGTTTTCGACGATCCTGCAGGGAATTCCTGCAGCTTCCAACGCGTCGCGGGCATCCGACGCCGCCGCTGGACTCGAGTTCGTTGCTAAAAATGTCGAGACGGTAAAGGCGCTTGCCATCCAGTCCGACTCCACTCTAAGCGGCGTTGGTTTGGAAAACTTCTCTACCGGAACGGCATCATTCTCTACTTCAGGATAGGAATTGTCGTTGGTGAGGTTACGCCGTGAGAATTCATGATCAAAGAATTGTTGAGCGCTGCTGGTGAGCTCTTTTCTATCGATAAGGCGCAACTCCTCGTCTGCCATTTCAGCATAGCGAGCTCTTATGATTTCAGGATCGATTGGCACGGGCCTCCTTCACGAGGGAAGTAGTGAAACAGCATCATTCGGTCCAACGTCGTACATCATCGTAAGTACTGCCCGCTGGACGTCATCTTACTCACATGTACACGTTGTGACGCGGAAGGACCTGTTGTTGATCTTTTTCTTTCAGGATGCTTTCGATAAAGGTAAAGACATTTTGAAATCGTGCCCACTCGGCATCGTCGCGATGAGCCGTGCCGTACGTTTTTTAAATCGAAATTCCGTAACCTGGCCGTCGATATGGATTCGCAATAGCCCGTAGGCCGCAGGCTGGACAGAAATATTGCCCATATTCGTAAAGTCTTTCGTGGCCAGGATAATATTGTTCTGCTGAATCGCCTGAAAGATCTTTGACGCATCTTCGGTTGTCATCTCCGCCCGGTATCGGACCTGTCCGCCCTGTGCGTCGAACACGCGCTCCTTCTTCTCACTGTCGAATGCGTCGAAGAATCCCGATCCCACTACGCCCGTTTCGTAATAGATTTCAAATCGCTTTGGCATTTGGATGGGTGTTTGCGACAGAGTCGGTGGCGTGGGAGCCGGCCGTGGTGCAAATATCGTCCGCCTGAATTCGAGTTGCGTCTGCAATTCGGCCGACAGGCCGACGGCAGGGCTGGAGTTCGAAACTTCAACACCTGCAATATCCGTGTCGCCCACAACGATGCCGGCCACTGCAAACGTTGCCCCGTTGCTATTCACATTGAAGAAATAAGGACCGGGAGGTACATGAAGAAATTCGAATGTGCCATCGGCACGGAGGACTGTTTGATCACTGCGCCGGTCGCCCCACGGCGGTACGGTTTCCCGGGTCCAGGTTCGTTGCATCATGATCGAGCGAACAGCGGCCGCATCGCCGCGCAGTTCGCTCACGCGCCCACTGACTTTCACGCCAACCGATCCCGAAGCCGGCGGAGCCGTCGTTAACGTGATGCGAACCTCGTTGGGCGGAGGCGTCGGAGTGCCAATGATCTTAAGGTATGTCTGCAGAAGGTCGACAGATCCGTACGACATCGTTTTGATGTTGTGCCCGCCATCGTCACCTGTCCCGTTATTGTTCCGCTCGGGATTTGCGCCGGTGCTCCCTGAAGAAAAAGCAGCCAACCCAGTATCAGTGTTTTCATGAAGCACATCCTCTAAGGCTACGTACGGCCTGCACGACGTTGCCGTTACTTTCCATTACATCAAGGTTATGCTGGACACAGTGGATCGCTAACGGTTCAAATCCCCCTCGCCACTATCAGAATCTCGATCTGAACAACTTCTGAACAGCTAAGTTATTGGAATCTCAGGATATTTGCAGGCATGCCAGTAGTGGTGTAAAGTGCAGTCCGCAATGAGCTCGCTTCCAAAACCTTCGGCACGCCTGCGTTTTGAATCCTTCGAATTGGACCTGGGAACGGGAGAACTGCACAAAAATGGACGGCGGATCCGGTTGCAGGAACAGCCGAGCCGCCTATTGAGCCTGCTGGCTAGTCGTCGCGGCGAACTGGTCACGCGAATTGAAATCCAGCAGACGCTCTGGGAAGAAGGCCGGTTCGTCGAGTTCGACCATGCCGTCAACACCGCGATCAAGAAAGTGCGGGAGGCCCTGGAGGATGATTCGGACGATCCAAAAATCATCGAGACTTTGCCTCGCAAGGGATACCGCTTCATCGCAATCGTTGACGTCGTTGAAGATCCGAATCCGGTTGTCCTGGCGGCGGCGGAATTCGCAATGAAACCCGAACTCACGGCAACTGCGGTCGAACTCCGTACCGAGCCCGCCATTAGAACGGTAGACCAAACAGATCGCATCGACAATCCATCGAGTCGTTCTATTCCTGCGAGCCCGGTCCGCTCAAGACGGACCTCGATACTCGCCGCGCTGTTGCTGGTACTGGTTCTCCTCGCCGGCGCAGCATACTGGAATTCCAGGACGCCGGCCGCAACTTCCAGCCATGAAATGCGGGTCGAGGTCCTGACTCCTCCTACCGCTGACCCGACTTCACTGGCGATTTCGCCCGACGGCTTGACGATCGTTTATGTCGCGATTACCGAAGGACGCCCACAGTTGCAGTTACGCGCGCTGGATTCCGGCGCAGAACACTCCTTAGCGGGAACCGACGGCGCGCTCTTTCCTTTCTGGTCGCCGAACGGCCGCTCCATCGGTTTCTTTGCGGATGGCGCATTGAAGCGAATCGACATCGACGGAGGATTGCCCCGCGTGCTCGCCGAAGCGCCGGCCGGACGTGGAGGCAGTTGGAATAGTGACGATGTCATTCTCTTTACTCCCAACACGGGCGGCCCGATCTTCCGCATGGCCGCAACAGGTGAAACGCCACCGGTGGCGCTCACTCAGGTAGCAGCGGGCAGCCATCGACATCCCCGATTTCTTCCGGACAACCGGCATTTTCTCTACTTTGTTACGGGCGCTGGAGAAGCCCGCGGTGTCTATGTCGGAGATCTGCAGGGGACCGAAACTCCCGTGCGTCTCGCGGTGCAGGCGGATGCGGCGGTAGAATACGCGCGGCCAAACCACGTGCTGTTTGTGAGTCAGGGAGCGCTTTTCGCGCAGGAATTTGATCCCGCGAAAATGAAGCTTTCGGGAGATCCGTTTCGCATCGCAGGAGAAGTCACCGTCGATGCTGCGATGAATCTGGCGGCGGTTTCCGCGTCTGGCACGGAATCCATTGTCTATCGACAGGGTGCGGGAGGCGGCCAGCGGCAATTCATTTGGTTCGATCGCCGAGGGCGCGAGACAGAACGCGTGGCAGAGCCTGATGGCAGCGGTATCCTCGGCCCTTCGCTTTCGTCCGATGGACGGCATGTGGCCATGTATCGCACGGTAGACGGCAACGCCGATATCTGGCTCATGGAACTCGAGCGAGGTGTGCGCGAGCGCTTTACGATGGATGCCGCAGGTGAAGTCAACCCGGTCTGGTCGCCCGACCGCCGCCGCATCGCATTCAGTTCGAACCGCGATGGCGCCTACGACCTTTACGTGAAGTCGATCTCGAACTCCGAAACGGAATTGCTGCTGAAAACTGCGGATCCCAAAAGCGCGTCAAGCTGGTCGCCGGATGGCCGTTATCTGCTGTATCGAAACGCCAGTCCGGAGTCTGGTTACGACATCTGGGCACTTCCTTTTGACGGTAACGATAAACCCGGAAAACCTTTCCCTGTGGTTCAGACAAAGGCCGAAGAGCGTGAAGCGGAGTTTTCGCCAAACGGAAAATGGATCGCCTATCAGTCGACAACATCCGGCCGCTCGGAGATTTACGTCCAGCCATTTCCCGCGGCAGCCGAATCCATTCTCCTGCCGGTCTCCACAAATGGGGGCGCTCAGCCCCGCTGGGGAAGCAATTCGGAATTGTTTTATATCAGCCTCGATGGACAGTTCATGGAAGTTCCGATTCGCTACAGCGCGGACGGCCGCGAACTGCGCCCGGACACTCCCGCAGCCCTGTTCCCCACCCGCGTGGGCGGGGCCGTTCACAGCAACGATCGGCAACAATACGTGATTTCTCCCGACGCCAGGCGGTTCCTCATGAACACACTGACGGAAACCATCTCTCCGGTCACGGTGATCCTCAACTGGAAGGGCAAACCCTGAGTTCAGACGAATTCAGCATCAATACAGGAATAGTTCACGCCGCGTGCATTGTGCGGACCGGCAAGCAACAGTAGGATCTCGCCACCTGAGGCGCAAGTGTCAGCAAGCGCCATCAGATTCGGGAGGTCGAAATGCTGAAACGCACCGTTGCCAGGCTGCTGCTGTAATGAATCATCGATTGTTCCCAGTGCTCGCGATCGTGACAATGCTTGCGATTCAGGTTCTCCCAAAACCTCTGCCGGCGTCGGAGCCGCAAGCTCCCCTGCAACCTCCAGCTTCCGGTACGATTCGTGGAATCGTCAGTCGCGCGGGGTCGTCCGAACCGATTGCCGACGTTTTCATCTCGGCAACCAACCGAGGCGGAGGAGCACGCGGCGGAGAAATTCAAATACAGGAACTCCTCGGTGGACGAAGAGGCGCAGCGGCGGCGCCGCTCTCGCCGCTCACAATGAAGTCGGACCGAACCGGGCATTTCGTTTTCGAATCGCTTCCTGTGGGTTTATACGAAGTTCGCGCGGAACTCGAAGGATATTTCGGGCCCGAGTCCAACGGCGCGTTCCCAACTTACGTGAGCACAATCGTCACGGTAGATGCCGCACGACAAACAACTCCTGAACTCACCTTTTCGTTGATTCAAGGCGCGACGATCACCGGCCGTGTGTCGGAGGCCGATGACCGTCCAGCCGTCCTCGCCAACGTCCAGGCATTACGCGCGGTATACCAGAATGGATTTCCGGTATTGCAGGCGGAGGGGACGTATTCAACGGATGATCGTGGCGATTACCGTTTGTTCCGTCTGCCTCCCGGCGAATATTACATCGCGGCGGCAGCGGCACAGAGCGCACGGAACCAGTTCGCCGGTGCACGAGGTGGGAGGGCGGTCCCTGCGGGATCGGTACGGACGTTCTATCCGGGAACAGTCGATGTCTCCACAGCCAGGCTTGTCGTCGTGGCGTCCGGCGAAGAAGTACCGGGGATGAACATTGCTTTTCGAGATACCCACACCATTAGAGTTTCAGGACAGGTCGTCAACACGATACCGTTTTCTCCGCGCATTGGTCCCCGGGGCAATACCCAGACGACGCCGGTCCAATTGACCCTTGTGCCGCACGACAGGAATGCCCTCGCGGATCCCAACTCCACAAACGCGGGCAGCGTCGCACTGGAAGCCCCAGCCAACGGTCAATTTGAAATCTCCGGAATCCTGCCAGGTTCTTATGACGTGTTCGCACGAGTACAGAATCCCAATTCGACGGTCGAGACCTTGACTGCAGGAACCCAACCGAGTGTCTATTTTGCCCGGACGTCTTTCGAATCGCGATACGACGACGTACAGAATCTCTCACTCGTTGTCCGTCCAGGCGTGGATTTGAAAATCCACGTAACGGTGGACGGAAACGCCGCGGCAGCATCGGGCATCGTGAGGGTTGCGCTCCAATCGGACGACAGTGCTCACCTGATTCCGGCCTATGCGCGGGGTGGGGTGCAGCCGCCACTCCCAGGCGCGGATGGGATGATCATCATTCCCTTCGTCAATGAAGGGCTCTACCGGATTCAAACGGTCATCGCGCCCGCTGCTTTGGCAGCAGCCCTCGGAGCGCGAGGACAACGCGGGACCGCCGGAACAATCGGCCCGAATCTTGCCGCGGCTTACGTCGAGGACATTCGTGAGAATGGCGTCAGCGTTTATGACAATGGTCTGAATGTCGGCTCGCGGCCAGCGGGTACAATCGAACTCCTGATGAAAACCAACGGTGGCATCATTACTGGCGTCGTGGTCGACTCCAAACTGAACCCGCAGGCGGGAGCCCTCGTGGCGCTGGTTCCGCCCGAAGGGCGCCGGCAAAACCCGGCTCTGTACAAAACCGCCACCAGCGATGCGACGGGAAAATTCACCATTCGCGGGATCGCTCCCGGCACCTACAAGCTCTTTGCCTGGGATAGTCTTCAGAACGGCGCGTACCAGAATCCGGCATTCCTTTCAAAATACGAAGAGCGTGGACGCGCTGTAAATGTGATGCCGGCAATCATCACGAACGAGCAGGTCACCGTGATCGCAACGGACAAGGGAAGATGAAACCCGCATTCCCCTCTCCGCCTTCCCGTGATGACGCCGTTTCTGAACAACATCACGGATTTCATGAACGACTATAAAAAGGGCGACATCAAGACGCAGTGTGATCTGGTCACACGCAGCAGGTAGAGAGGTGTTGGATTCTTGCCGGCACCGACGTGGAACCCGGGCCGGCTAAAGCGGCAGACGCAGAGAGGCCATGCAGCCGTGGCTCGAATTGCGATTCTCCAGCCGGAGCGAGCCGCCGTGCGCTTCAGCAATCTGACGGCTCAGGACCAGGCCGATTCCCGACCCTCCAGGTTTCGTCGTAAAGAACGGCACAAAAAGGTTGGACGTATTCGACAATCCGGGGCCTTCATCTTCAACACGCACCTCAATGTAGCCTGGGCTTCGAGTCCAGCTCATGAATACCGTGCCTGCCGTTTCCAGCGAAGCGTCGACAGCGTTTTGAACAATATTGATCAACGCCTGTTCGATCTGATCGGGATCGATTTCGATCGTCACGTCCGGACCAGTTTTGATGCTAACGGCGCAGCGGGTTTCCAGACTTGCGACGTGCCGCACGAGCGCCCCAATCTCGACCGGACGCCGCTGCGGCTGCGGCATACGCGCCAGGCGCGCATACGCACTCATGAAACGCGCGAGACCGTCCGACCTGGATCCGATAATGCCAAGGCCGCGGGTCAGGTCTTCTTCCCAGTCCCCAGAGCGGTTCGGACTGGCCAGGATGTTTAGCAGGCTTCCGGAAATGGACTTGATCGGAGTCATCGAATTGTTGATCTCATGTCCGATGACACGAACGATACGCTGCCAGGCCTGAAGCTCTTCTTCCCGAAGTGCGCGGGTCAGGTCCGACAGGACGAGCAACCGATGCGGCTTCCCATCCTGTCGAAATACCGATCTCCGAATCTCCCAGCGGCCCATTCCACCTGGGAACGCGGCATCGACAACCAGGCGAGGTGAAGCATCGTCCAAATATTCTTCCAGACCAAGCTTCTCGGCGCCAAGGCCGAGAGCCCGTTCGGCGGGCATGTTCAATAGATGTTCTGCGGCACGGTTCAAAAGTTTCAATCGCCCGCCGGCGTCGAACGCAAAAACGGCAACACCGATCTCTTCCATGACGGTTCGCAACACCGCAGTGGCTTCAACGGCGCCGAGACGCTGCTCGTGCAGGGTTTGCGCCAGCGCGTTCACTTCGATAATCAGCTCACCCAAAGTATCGGACGGCGACGACGACTCGCGCCCGCGAATGGAAAAGTCGCCATGGCGCATTGCCGCCACGACGTTCGAAATTGTCTGCAGAGGAAACACGATGCGCCGCCGCAGCGAAAGCGCCAGCCCAACCCACACCATCACAACCAGTGCCGTGGTCAGCCACTTGAACAAATCGGTACGGTTGTCCGAGGTCCACAGAAACCCAATAGCCACGGCTATTCCGGGCGCTCCTGCGCCAAGAGTCAGCAGAAAGACGCGCGACTCGTAAGCGATCCTTCGTACGCTCACTCAGATTCCATTGCGCTGCATGCGCCGATACAGTGCGCTGCGGCTCAGGCCGAGCGCCTCCGCGGCGCGGCTGACATTGTTGTCATGCCGCGTCAACGCCTTGCGGATGAGAAAGCTTTCCACTTCTTCCAGGCTCATGTCTTCAAGCCTGCCGGGGGACGCGCCAGCCCGGCTGTTCCTCAATCCCAGATCGGCCGGCGTGATAAACGGCGGCTGAGACATCAGCACGGCGCGTTCGACCGTGTGCTGGAGTTCGCGTACGTTGCCTGGCCATTGATGTTCCAGCAGGAGTTGCGTGGCCGCGCGATCGAAATTGAGATCCTTCCGGTAACGCTTTCCATGATCCTTGAGGAAATGTGCCGCAAGCAGCGGAATGTCTTCGCGTCGATCGCGCAATGGCGGCAGATGGATCTCGATGGTATTGAGCCGAAACAGCAGATCCTCCCGGAAGCGGCCGGCCTCCGTTTCGGCCTTGAGGTCGGCATTGGTTGCAGCAAACACCCGGACATCCACGCGGCGGGACTTCGACGCGCCCACCCGCTCGAGTTCGCCAGTTTCCAGTATGCGAAGCAGTTTCGATTGTTGATGCGGAGGAGTGTTTGCAATCTCGTCGAGGAACAACGTTCCCCCGTCTGCCAGATCGAAGCGACCGGTGCGATCGGTCCTGGCGTCGGTAAACGCTCCGCGCACATGGCCAAACATTTCGCTTTCGAAGACACCTTCCGCCAATCCACCGACGTTCACCGTGATCATCGGTTTCGAAGCCCGTGCCGACAGCGCATGCAACGCCTGGGCCGCCACTTCCTTGCCGGTGCCGTGTTCACCGGTGATCAGAACGTTCGCATCGGACGGTGCGACACGCGAAATGAGTTGGACGATCGGTTGCATGGCTGGGGACTGCGCGATCATTGCCGGAGATCGTTCTGCGCGCAGCAGCTGATTTTCCGCCTCCAGACGCGACGCCTGGCGCAGGCTCCGGGAAAGTTCCGCCTGCGTTCGCACGATGCTGAGCAGGCGCGCATTGTCCCAGGGTTTCTGGACGAAGTCTCGCGCCCCGCGCCGCATCGCTTCCACGGCAAGATCGATGTTGGCCCAGGCGGTCATCACAATCACGGGAAGCGTGTCATCGATGCTGCGAATTTGCGTGAGCAGGTCGAGCCCTTCCTGGCCGGATGTGGTGTCCCGCGCGTAGTTCAAATCCACCAGCGCGATATCAAAGTCCTGAGATTCCAACTCCTGAAGAACGCCTGCGGGAGACGTCGCACCGCGCGTCTCGTAACCTTCATTCTTGAGAAGCAATCGCAGAGCTTCCAGCACATCGTGCTGGTCGTCTGCAATCAACATTCGGGTTTTTCCGTTCGTCATGAGTTCGTTGTACCAGATTCTCTTCACTCTTCACGTAGCGAATCCGCAGGGTGCCTCAACGCAACACGGCGCGCGGGGATCAGCATTGCGGCAACTGCTGCCAACAGCAATACGAAACAGGCAGCCGCGAAAGGAATTGGGTCCAGCGGCACCAGGTTCGGAGGCAACATACGCTGGAGTAACGCAAGCTTCAACATGCCCCATGACAGCAGGATGCCGGCCGCAGTCCCAATGAGTATGGAACGTAATCCAGCGATCAGGATTCTGGCGTATATATCCGATTTTCCGGCGCCGAGTGCAAGACGTATTGCGACTTCCTTTCGGCGCTGGCTGGTTGCAAACGAAGTAACTCCAAACACTCCTACGATGGCGAGCACTAGAGCGATTGCTCCGAGTGATAGAAGCAGTTTTTCATACTGCCACTGCAAACGGATGCGTCCTTTGAAAAAACTTTCGTACAGGGTTTCGACTGGGAGCGGAGTGCCAAAACTCCGGCGGAGGAGGGCCTGCAACGAAGGAGCGAACGCCCTTATGTCTCCGTCAAAGCGCACGAGCAAATAGCTTTCAGGCGCCGGTTCGGGCATCAATCGATACACCAGGGATTCAAAGTCCACTGTGCGCCCGACAACTACATAGTCCGAATAGGTCTGCGGTGCAACCCCGACGATCTTCAGGCGTTCGCTTTTCCCGGTTTGTTGCAGCGTTTGCCCGATGGGATCAACGTTCGGGAAAAAGCGATGAGCGAACTGTTGAGAAACGACGACGGGCTCCTCTGCGGCGTTCCCATGCGCATCGTCGTCCCGGAAGCCTCGGCCTGCCATTATCGCCATGTCCATCGCGTCGAAGTAACCCGAAGAGATCGACTGCTGATACACATATTCCGCTGCACGGCCAGGGATCTGCACCTGCTCCATATCCGCGAGATACATGGGCATCTCTTTTGTATACGCCACAGATTTTGCTCCCGGTAAAGCAGCAATATCGGCTGCTAATCGTTGCGGGGTCCCATCGATCTGGTCCTTCGGTAAGGAAATGCCGATAACATTCCGCGTGTCAAACCCCGGATTGGAAAGTTTGAGTTGTTGACGCGCGCAGGTTGCCGCACCTACAAGAGGTCCCATGCTGAACGCCACTTGAAGTCCAATCAGAACACCGCGCATGCGGGAGGCGCGACGATATCCCGCGAACGTACGTTGCAACCCCTTTAGGGATTCCGTGAGCTTCAAATTCAGCGATTCCAGTGCCGGAGTCAACCCGGAACAAACAGTCGCGACGATCGTAACGACGGCGAGCCAGGCGAATACGCGCCAGTCCGGAGCCAGGGGAAACGCAGGAGCATTCGCTCCAATCGGCAGGTACCTGATAAGCACCGGCGTTAAACGCGAAACCAGAACAAGAGTCAACATCGCGGCCACAGCCGCTAACATGAAAGTCTCTACAAGCAGCATTCGGATGAGGCGCCAACGGCTTGTTCCCAGAGCGAGACGAATCGCCATTTCATTGCGCCTGGATGCTGCACGAGAGAGCAGTAGTGCAGCGACATTGACACAGGCCAGCAGCATAATCAGCGTGGGAAGGACCATTACCAGCGAAACCTGCCACAACGGGAACAGTCCCAGCGCGAATGGCGAGCCATCCGTCAAGTTCAACCTTGCCAGGCGCCGGGGTTCTTGCGCGTCCACGTCCGAACACGTATCTGCTACGTCGCACAACCGGCTTGAAATCGCCTGAAACTCCGTATTGGCAGCCTCGCGTGAGTAACCGGGCTGAAGACGTCCCGCCAGATTGAGCCAGGGCCGCCCCTTTTCGAGCGGGAAATAAAGGGTCTTGTTAAGTTGGGACTGCATTGTAAGCGGAAACCAGGCATCCGTAGTCTGCCCCCGGATTCCCATTTCCATTATGGGTTCCAGGGAAACTCCGATGACTGTTACCGGCTGGCCGCCATACAGGAGGGACTTTCCTATAATGGCGGGATCGGCACCAAATTGGGTTCGCCATAACTGATCGCTGATGACGACGACGGGCTGCAGTGTGGCGCAATCGTCCGGCTGCAGCAGCCGTCCCGCTAACGGCGGGGCGTTGCCGAAGACGGAAAAGAAATTGCAACTCACCAGAAGACCTTCAACATATTCCGGATTGTCCGAGCCGAGATGCGACGCCAGCGGCACGTTGGACCATGCCGCCAGTTCGCGCAGAACTTTAGACTGATCGCGCAATGCAAGATACTGCGGCAGCGTCACCTCCGATCCGAAATCCTCGCCGGGCACGTGCACCGAGACAAACGATTCCGGGTCGTGCGCCACCCATGGTGTGAATACAAACGCGTTGACCGTAGAAAACACGGTTGTCGTCAACCCGATTCCGAAAACCAACGTCGCAACAACGGCGCAGGACAACAACGGTTTGCGTGCGATCATTCGGCTGCCAAAGCGGATGTCGCCGGCCAGAGTCGTCAGCCAAATCCAGAGCGCGCTCATGATGCGCTCTCCTCAACGATGCGTCCGTCAAAGAGATGAATGGTGCGATCCGCATATCGCGTATAACGCGGATCGTGCGTGACCATACAGATGGTGACACCTTCGCGATGCAGTTCGCGCAGCAGTTCCATGACGGACTCGCCATTGCGGGAATCCAGATTCCCAGTCGGCTCATCCGCCAGCAGAATCGATGGCTCACCGGCGAGTGCCCGCGCCACCGCCACGCGCTGTTGCTGACCTCCGGAAAGTTGCGAAGGGTAATGCTTGATGCGATGCGACATATCGACCTTGGCCAGTGCGTCCAAAACGCGTTTCCTGCGGTCGCTGGCCGGCATCCCGCGATAGATCAATGTGAGCTCGACGTTTTCATAAACCGTGAGATCGCCGATCAGATTGAATGCCTGGAATATGAATCCGATCTCCCGGTTGCGCACGCGAGCGCGATCGCTGAAGGAAAGGGACTGAACGGGCTTCTCGTTCAGGGTGTACGAGCCTCCAGTAGGCGGCTCCAGGAGTCCCAGGATCGAAAGCAGCGTGGACTTCCCGCAGCCCGAGGGTCCCGCAATGGAAAGATATTCGCCCTTGCGCATCTCCAAATGAATTCCCGACAACGCATGGGTTTCTAATTCATCCGTCAGAAAAACCTTTGTCAATCCCTCAAGCCGAATCACGGTTTCGTTCATCTTCTCTCCCATTGGCTTCTCGCTCCTGCTATTGAATCCTGAGTTGATCGACGTTACTCCATCGCGACATGTCGGATAAGATGATCTGGTCACCTTCCACCAGACCTTCGCGAACTTCCACGCTACTCACCGAAATGCGTCCGAGCTTCACCTGGGTGCGAACGGCTTGTCCACCGGGCATCAGCTTGAACATGCTCAGCCACACATCGCTTTGAGTTTGCGACGGACGACCGACATAAAGCACGTCACTGAGCCGTTCGATTTCGACGGTCCCATCGACACCGAGATCCGGCCTCGCACCCTTAGGCAACGGCCCCTGAAACTGCACATCGATAGTCACTGAGCCGCCTGCGGCTGCCGGATCGATGTGAACCACACGACCCGGCACAATGCCGTTGCTCCTGTCGCGCAGATCGATTGCGGCAACCTGCCCGATGGCGACGTCCGATGCAAGCGCTTCCGCAATCTTCAACTGAGCTTTCAGCCGGCCCGGCTGCGCGAGTTTTGCAACGACGGCGCCGGCCGCGATGCGCCGGCCGCGTTCAACACCCGCGCTCCATTCCTGAAGTACACCCGCCGCGCCGGCGCGAACCCGGAGTCCCGCGACCTGCGCTTTCTTGAATACGAGTGCGGCCCGGAGCTTCTCGACCTGCGCCTCGCGCGCCGCAATCTGCGTTTCCGCCGCCTCTGTATTGACCTCGCCCCGCTTTCGTTCCAGTTCGACCTGAGCCGAAGCGTTTTCAGAATCGAGCCGGGAGAGTTTCACGTCGAGCGCGCTTTTCAAACCATCCCTGGCAAGTTCCTGGTCCGCATCCGCATGAAGCCTGGCGCGCAAGGCCGCAGCGTCCGCACTGGCCTGGGAGGCTTGCTGGTTCAGGACCTGCGTCTGCAACTGAGAACGCAGATTCGCCACATCCGCCAGCGCGGCGCGGATATCGTACTCGGTATCGACGACGCTCCGCTCCAATTCCGGATTGCTGAGCACCATCAGAATTGTTTCGGAGGTTACGACATCACCGACCCGGACGTGGATCTGTTCGATCAGGCCGTCCGGCTCGACCGGTATCCAGCGAAATTCCTCGGGAACAAGAGTTCCCACTCCGTGGATCTCCCGAAGCATCGAACCTCGCTTCACTGTACCGAACCAGACGGTGGCCCGGTCCACGACTGGCGCGGCAGGCTGAAGCTTTGAAAATGCGTGAATGGCCGCCGTTACTCCGGCAATCGCGAAAGTAAGGGTAATCGCCAGGACGATTCTTTTGTTGCGCCGGGCATTGGGCCGAGGGAAATCCATGGCTTCAGTTCCCCGCCGCTCGACGCGACACCGGGCTTTCCGCGGTATGGAGTTCATGGTCGATTTCGATTCCATTGCTTTTGAGTGTTCTCCCGATGGCCTTGTCATACTGAACGAGCGCCTTCGTGTAATCGATGCGGGCCTGAATCTGGTTGGTCTCCGCATTGGCGAGGTTTCGCTGTTCGTCGAAGACAAAACGTATCGAGGATGTGCCGATCTGGTTCTTCTTTTCTTCGGCGGCGAGCTGACGCGTCGCCGCTTCCAATGCCTTTGAGGCGGCTTGTATCCGGGCACGGTTCATTTCAATCATGGAGTTGGTATTGCGAACGTCAATTGCAATCTCCTGCAGGAGTGTGGCGCGTCTGGTTTCAGCAATGTCCCTCTGGGTTTGGGCTTGTGCGTAATCGGCTCTGGCAGCCTTGTTACTCAGCGGTATTGTGAGGT
>Ga0134122_10000111_pt1 | contig 44591 bp, 34 predicted proteins | sample KB302_FD_96461 | JGI IMG/M metagenome (GOLD analysis project Ga0134122, IMG submission 96461) | Terrestrial soil microbial communities without Nitrogen fertilizer from Kellogg Biological Station, Michigan, USA - KB3-0-2 | ecosystem: Environmental > Terrestrial > Soil > Unclassified ... | reverse complement strand
GACGATCTCGCCGCCGACGCACCCGCGGACCTCGAGGAGCCCCTGCCCGTCAGGAGCACGATCAGCGTCCCGATGCTCGTCAAGGACGAACTGGTCGGGACCCTGAGCGTCGCAGCCGCCGACCCGTACCGGTTCGAGCGGGACGACGAGCATCTGCTCCGGATCATCGCGGGGCAGATTGGCGTCGCGGTGCAGAACGCCAGGCTCCACGACGTCGTGCGCCGTGGCAAGCAGGAGTGGGAGCACACGTTCGACGCGATCAGCGACGCGCCCCCGGTGAACGGGGCCAGCACCGCGCCCACCACCGGCAGGGCCTTCTTGACGATGGGGGCCACCTTCTTGGCGATCTTCTTGATGCCGTCGCCCAGCTTCTTGAAGAACCCCTTGTGCTTGTGCTTCTTCTTCTTCTTCGCCGGAGCCTGCGGCGCGGGCGCCTGAGGGGCGGGGGTGGGGGACGACACGGGCGCCGGGAGGGCCCGGCCCGCGTCGAACGCGGACTGCACCCCATAGCCATTTCCTGCCCGGGCGACGGCCGTCCCTCCGGAAGAGGCGGCGGTGGCGACGGCCGTCCCGCCCGAGGCGGAGGCGGTGGCGAACGCGAACGAATCCCCTGGTCTGCGAATCTGCACGGTCATGTTTTCGATCTCCGGTCCCACTGAAGGGCTGCGAGCTTCTGTGTGGGTTTTCGTGGGAGGAGTGATTCTTGTTGTCAGGATGATTTCATATGCTGTCTCATGTTTTGAGACATGTATCGCGGAGACACCGCTCCCGGCCGGCGCTCGCGGGGCGGGCGCACCGGGGTTTCTCGGCGGTTGGGAGGAGGATGGAGCGCCGGCGCGCACGGGGGTGCGCGAGGCGCGGGACACCAATCCTGATCATCGGTCGCGGGCGACCGGATGTTGCTTCCCTTCAGCGCACCCGCAGGGCGCGGCGCGCGGAGAGGCCAGACTCGTCCACCACCATCACCTCGTGCTCGCCGCGCGTGGGCGTCCACCACACGCGCTCGTAGGTGGGGTGCGCGCCGACGAACTCGCCGTCCACGAACCAGGAGAGCCGCTCGCCGGAGCCGTCCGCCTGCAGCGGGACCTGCTGCTTCTCCGCCGGCAGCCCCGGCAGCAGCACGATGCCCTGGCCCGCGGGCGGGTGGACCAGCCGAGGCGCCTCCTTCGCGTTCACCTGGCACCCCGGGGCGGGCGAGGGGACCTCCGCCACCGCGGCGCGTTCGGTCCGCATCCACCGCCGCACGTCCGCGGGCCAGACGACGAACGAGGTGGGCGTGTACGAGCGCCCCGCGCGGCACGACGCGTTCAGCGCCAGGCCCGTCTCGTCCTCCACGTCCACCTTCACGTGGTACGGGCAGCGGCCGGTGGGCACCCGGTCCGAGCGCGCCCAGGCCCACTTCTTCGCCGGGCACGCGTCGGTGGCGATCTGCCCGGAGAGGGCGCACACCTCCACCTGCCGCAGCTCCGGGGGCGGCAGCTCCGCCGGCGGTCGCGCGCCGCGCGGCTCCGCGGCCTCCAGCAGGTCGAACAGCACGGGCCCCGCGGCGGAGGCGCCCACCAGCCCCACCGCCGGCGAGTTGTCCAGGTTCCCCATCCAGACCACGGCCGTGAGCGTGGGCCCGGAGCCGGCCGCCCACGCGTCGCGGTGGCCGAAGCTGGTCCCCGTCTTCCAGTGGATGGGCACCAGCATCCCGGTCAGCCGCCGCTCGTCCGGGAAGTCCGGCCGGTTCCGCCGCGCCAGCGCCTTCCTGGTGAGGAACGCCGCCCCGCGCGAGAACACCTGCTGGGGCGGCGCGCGTTTCTCGTCCTTGTCCGCGGGGACCAGGCGCGGCACCCGCAGCTCGCCGTCCTCGGCCAGCGTGGCGTACAGCCCGGCCATCTCCAGCGGGGTCAGCTCCATCCCGCCCACGATGGCCGAGAGCCCGTAGTACCCCGGCTCGTGCCGGAGCGAGGTGGTCCCCATCGCGCGCAGCAGCGCGGTGAAGCGCTCCACGCCGACCTGGTCCAGCAGCCGCACGAAGGGGACGTTGAGCGACGCGGTGAGCGCGTCCTCCAGCCGCACCATCCCGGAGTACGTCCCGTCGTAGTTCTTGGGCGCGTAGGTGCCGAACTGGGTGGGCACGTCCGCCACCAGCGTGTCGGGCAGCACCTGGCCGTCGTCCACCGCCAGCGCGAACAGGAACGGCTTGAGCGCGGAGCCGGTGGAGCGCGCGCAGTCGAAGGCGGCGACCTGCCCGGCGTGCGCCTGGTCGAAGAAGTCCAGGTTGCCCACCAGGGCGCGCACCTCGCCGGTGGCGTGGTCCAGCACCACCAGCGCCGCGTTGTGGATGCCCTTCTCCCCGGCAGTGGATGCCGCGCGGGAGGCCACCTGCTGGGCGACGCGCTGGGTGCCGGCGTCCAGCGTAGTGCGGACCCGGAGCTGCCCGATGGGCACCTGCGCCAGGAGCCACCGCGCGGCGTGCGGCGCCATCTTCGGGAACGGCCGCGCGCCCTCGGGCACCGGCGTCCCCGCGATCTCCGCCAGCGCTTCGCCCTTGGCGCTACGCGCCGCATCGTCATCGGCGGGGTGGGCCGCGCCCTGGGCGCTGGCGCGCGCCGCGGCAGCCTCGTCGTCGCCGGCGGAGCGATCCGGTGTTGCCGGGTTCCTGGCGCCGCCGTGCGCCGGCAGCGCGCCCGCCTCCAGCAAGCGCGCGGCGATGGAGTCCCGCGCCGCCTTCAGCCTCGCCGCGTTGGCGGGCGAGGGCCCGCGCTTCGTCGGGTCCTGGGGGATCGCCAGCAGGGTGGCGATCTCCGCGGGGGAGAGGGCGCGCGCGGTGTGGCCGAAGTACGCCAGCGACGCGGCCTCCACGCCCTCCACGTTCCGCCCGTACGGCGCGAACTGCAGGTACGCCTCCAGGATCTCCTTCTTGGACATCCGCAGCTCCAACTGGAACGCCCGCAGCGACTCCACCGCCTTGGAGGCCAGCGTGCGCGGCCGCGGCTCCAGCACGCGCACCAACTGGAGCGTGAGGGTGGAGCCGCCGCTCACCACCTCCATCGCCCGCGCGTTCTGGACGGCGGCCCGCGCCACCGCCAGCGGGTCAACGCCGGGGTGGATCCAGAAGCGGCGGTCCTCGAAGCGGACCAGCGCGGCGACGTACGCCGGGTCCACCTCCGCGCGCGGGATGGCGATCCGCCACCGCTCGTCCGAGGAGAGGAAGACGTGCGCGTAGCTCCCATCCCTCAGCTCCACCACCGCCGAACCCGGCTGCGAGAGCCGGTCCGGCAGCGGCACCAGGCGCTCCGCCACCACCGCCAGGAGCAGGGCCGCTCCCAGCGCCCGCAGCCGCCGAGCTGACCTCCGCGCCGCCATGGCCTAGAGGAGGTTTTCCTTCCACGGCCCGGCGATCACCACCGTGCCGCCCTCGTCGCGCGCCCAGACGCGGGGGTCGTACATCGCCTCCGCCTCCACCGGCGGGATGGTGAACTTCCCCGCGGTGACCGCGCGCAGCGTGTAGACCACCGTCTTCTCCTGGCCCGCGTCGAGGCTGCCGAACACCTCCAACCGGTCGTCGCGGACGTTCATGTAGTCCAGCGGCCACTGCTCCTCGGCGTTCACCCAGGTGGCCTGCACCCCGCGCCCCAGCCGGGGATTCTCGATCTCCCAGCCGGCCGGGAACCGGTCCACCAGCGCGATGTTGGTGATCCGTTCGTGGCGGGTGTTCTTGATGGTCAGCTCCACGAACACCAGGTCGCCCAGCTTGTGCGAGCCGGCGGTGAGCCCGATCTCCTGGCCGTCGATGGTGCGGTAGTGGCGGTCCACCGAGAGCCCCTCGCCGCCCAGCTTGTAGTCGCCGCCCTGGCGCACGCCCTGGCTGGAGAGCATCAGGTAGAGGTGGCCCTGGTCCACCTTCGGCGCCTCCAGGGTGAGCGTCTTGTACTCGCTGGCGCGCGCCAGCGCCCAGCTCTTGTCGCTGGTCTTGGCGCCCTTGGGTTGTGGCGCGGGCGGGATGGCCTTGCCGTTGGCGGTGAGCGCCGTGGAGCCGAAGGCCGACGGCTGGCCGGCCACGCGCTTGCCCAGGCCGGAGACGCCCCAGGACAGCTCCTGGGTGGAGAACCATTCGCTCTGCTGCTTGCGGAGGTTGTCCGCCACCAGCTGCGCCAGCGGTTCGCCCGCGGGGTCGTTCTTGAACAGGTCCTGGAAGACGTTGAGCGCCATCCCGCGCCGGCGCAGGTCCGAGTAGTAGTCCCAGCCCCAGGACCGCTGGTCGGTCACCGCCGAGAGGTCCGGCTTCTTCAGCTCCGCCTCGTACCGCCGGTCGCCCGCCAGGTAGAGCGCGGCCGCCAGCAGGTAGCGCTGCTCGACGCGCTCGCCGGTCTCGTTCAGCTTGTAGCCCTCGATCACCTTCAGCGCGCGCGCCTTGTGGGGCTTGCCGGCCAGCGCGGCCACGAAGTGCACGTACGGCTCCCACTGGCTGGGCGTCAGCCCGTACTTGAACTCGTTGCTCACGGACTCACCGCGCTCCAGCTTGGTGAGCTCGCCCTCCAGGTACGAGACGGCGGCGTCGATCTTCTCCTGCGGCACGGTGAAGCCTTGCCGCTGGGCGTCGATCAACGTGTGCGTCACGTACGCGGTGCCCCACGGCACCGGCTGGGTCTCCCCCGGCCACACCCCGAAGCCTCCGGAGGGCGTCTGCATCGCCAGAAGCCGGTTCACGCCTGACATCACCATGTCCTCGAGCTTGTCCTTCGCCACGAGGGTCGGATCCACGTTCGACAGCAAGTTCGCAACGAACAGCAGTGGCCTCGTACCCGACGAGGTCTGCTCGATTCACCCATAGGGGTAATGGACGAGGTGCTTGAGGTGGTCGAAGGCCTGCCCGTACGGGTTGGCCGTCACCCAGAAGGTGGAGTCCTCGCTGGTGGGCATCCACCCCTTGAGGTGCGGGGTCAGGTCCAGCGTCCCCGCGGTGAGCTCGATCTGCTCCAGCCTCCGCTCGCGCGGCCCGGCGGGGACGAACGGCACGTCCGCCTCGTCGCGCACCTCCAGGCTCCCCGCCTTCGCCGTCACCTTCAATTTCGCCGCGCCCGTGGGCCGCACCGCCTTCGCCTGGAACACCGACGTGCTGGAGGCCCCGTCGGCGATCACCACCGTGGCCTCGCTCCGCCCGAGCAGCTTGAGCGGGCTGGGCTCGTCCGGCGCCGCCACCAGCCCGGGCACCGGCAGCATCTCCGCCTGCAGCGAGAGGTGCACCTCCTGCTTCTGGCCGGAGAGGTTGGTGAGGAAGACCGGGATCTGCACCTCGTCCCCGGCCACCAGGAAACGCGGCATGGTGGTCTGCAGCACGATGGGGTCCTTCACCACCACGCTCGCCTCGGCGCTGCCCACGCGCTTGCCGGCGGAGGTGACCACCATCACCCGGAGCTTGCCGCGGTACTGCGGCACCTCGAACGTGTAGCTCACCTTGCCGTCCTTGCCGATCGGGATGATCCCCGACCACAGCGCCACCGGCTTCACCGGCTGCACCCGGCCCGGCGCCTGCCCGCCGCCGCTCTCGTCCTCGTCGCCGCCGCTGGACTTCGACGGGCCCGCGGCCGGCAGCCCCACCGCCCAGCCCACCGTCTCGTAGGTCTCCACCCCCAGCGCGCGCGCCGCGAACAGCTGGTCCAGCGGCGCGGGCGTCTTGAAGCTGGTGAGCTGGAGGATGCCCTCGTCCACCACGGCGATGGTGGCGAACGCGCCGTCCTCCTTCTCGCCGGTGTCCAGCTTCACGGTGAGCTTGGCGCGGCTGCGGATCTCCGACGGCACCTCCAGCTTCACGGTGTGCCGGAGCTCCACTGGATCCACCTGGATCGAGCGCAGGCCGAACGCGCGGTCCGGCATGAACGCCTCCTTCGAGTCCAGGTGCGGGTCCTTCACCACCAGCGCGGTGACGTAGACGTTGGGGACCAGCTTCTCCACGGAGAAGGTCCAGGTGGCGTCCCCGGCGGGCACGTCGCGCCACTCGCTCTTGAGGACCTGGTTGGTCTCCACCGTGAACAGCGCCCGCCCCTTGAAGGGCGACTTGAGATGGACCGTCACGTCCTCGCCCACCTTCACCCTCGGCGGCGCCTCCAGCGCGACCCAGGTCGGGCGGGCGGGGCGCGGGGTGCGCTCCACCGTATGGCGGTTGCCGTACTCGTCCCACTCGCCCCAGTAGTGCCCGTCGCCGTCGAGGTGCAGCTCGCTCCTGGCCTTGCCGGCGCGCGCGCGCACCAGGAACCCGGAGGACTCCTGCTGCGGGGTGAGGGTGACGGTGAAGCGGCCGTTCTCCACCTTCACCGTGGTGGACGACTCCTGCACCGGCCGCAGGCTGACCTGGTACGTCCCGCGGCCCTCGTCCTCGTCGTAGTACCAGCCGTAATCCTCGTCGAGGCGGACCAGCTCCACGGTGACCTTGCCCACGGTGGTGATGGGCGCGCCGTTCCAGTCCACCACCGCGCCGGTCACCGGGATGGGTTGGCCGGCCTTGCCCTTGGTCGCGCTGGTGGTCACGCCCACGTAGAACTTGTCGGGGTGGACCATGAGCGACGCCTTGCCCACCGTGGTGCGGCCGGAGCCGGCCTCGAACACCGCGGCGCTGGCCACCAGCTTCGCCGGCCCCTCCAGCACGGCCCGCGGCGACAGGTCATGCGGGCAGATGAGGGCGGCCTGCCCCTGCGCGTCCAGCTCCGACTCCCGCTGCCCCAGCGTCACGCCCTGCCGGGTCTTGCCGGCCGCCGCCCACGGGCCGTAGGTGAGCTGGGCGTTCTCCTTCGGCTTGAACGCCGCCGGCTCCAGCGCGCAGGTCAGCTCCACCTTGTGCTTGGCGGGGACGCCGCCGAACAGGTAGCGCGCGGTGATCTTCGCCGGGACCTCCTCGGCGAAGAGCGCGCCGGGCCGGGTGAACGCGGCGTCCACCTTCATCCGCTCGGGGACGAACTCCTCCACCTGGAAGTCGTAGGTGGACGCCTGCTTCCCGGCCACCTCCACGGCCAGCGTGTAGTGGCCGGTGGGGGCGAAGGGCGGCAGCTGCACGTCGTAGGAGACCATCCCGGCGGGGTTGGTCTTCAGCGTCACCTTCTTGAAGGTGCTCGACCGCGGGTCGGTGATCTGGGCCACCACCGGCATGCCCTCCGGCGGCGCGGCGTTGGCAGCGTCGCGGAGGACGGCCGCCAGGTGCACCTTCTCGCCGGGCCGGTAGACGCCGCGGTCGGAGTACGCGGCGGCGCGGTACGGCTTGTCGGAGGTGTACGGCTCGCCGGAGACATCCGCCTCGGAGACCTCCGTCTTGAGCTCATCGAACTTGAGGTAGGTGAGGTCCGAGCCCTTGGTGGCCACCAGCGCGTACGGCGCGGACTTGTCCGCGTCCTTCGGCTCGCCGATCGCCGCCAGGCAGTGGCCGTCGCCGGAGGTGTTGCAGCTGGCGAGCACGAACCCGCTCCGCCGGATCAGCTTCACCTCCACGCCGCCCACGCCCGAGTTGGTGGAGATGTCCGTGGCCCACACGTCCACCGACTGGCGCCACGGCGCGTCGGGCGGCGCCGCGCGCATCTTGGCCACCAGGTTGAGGTCGGTGAGCAGGAGCCGCCGGGTGTCCTTGGACGCGTTGTTGGCGCCCTGCAGGGCGATCTCCAGCAGGCCCTTGGGCGCGTTGGGGGCGAGCGCGGCCACGTCGAGGAAGGTGGTGGCCATCACGTCGCGCCCGCCGCCCAGCTTCACCGGCACGTTCTCGACGACGAGGTTGGAGGTGCGGTCGGTGAAGGCCTCCGACGGCTCGGTCATCCAGAAGACCAGGTTCTCGGGGGGGACCTGCCGGATGGAGAGCAGCGCGTCGGAGGTGTTGAGGTGCTGCACCGCCAGGTTCTTCCAGGCCGACCGGGGGAGGTAGCGGCCGGAGGTGGCGAAGGTCAGCTTCGGGGTCCGCTCCGGGAAGGTGACGCTCGCCTCGAAGGCGCTGGGGAGGACGGCGCCGTCCGCGGCGTGCAGGCCGGCGTCGAGGCGGAGCTTGTAGGAGCCCTTGTGGAAGTCGCCGAAGATCCGGAAGCCCGCCTCGGCCGGGGCCACCGAGACCTTCACCGCCGGCTTGAAGTGGATGAACTGCGTGGCGGTGGCGTCGTCCAGCTGGCAGTAGCGGATCCACTCGCCGTTGCCCCGCCGCCAGTTCCGCTCGACGCGGCCCAGGGACCGGTCCTTCGCCTCCTTCTCCTCGATCTCCGCGGAGCACGCCACGTCCACGTGGAAGCCGTTGCCGGCCTCGCCGACGGTGGCGCCGGAGACGTTCATCTCGCGGCTGCTGGTCTCGACGCTGAGGCTGCGCTCGGCGGAGGGGGCGGTGGCCTTCTCGCCCTTGAGGTGGACCCCCGCGGCCATCGAGGCGGTCACCTCGGAGACGGCCTCCCAGCCGATCCTGGAGACGCGGGCCCGGGCGACGTTCGGGGCCGGGTTGCTCCAGCCTCCGGACTTGGCGCTCTTGCCGTTGACCGTCCACTTCGTCGCGGCGTTCACCTCGGACGCGCTGACCGGGCCGCTGAACACCAGGTCCAGCTCCATGTCGTTGAGCCCCTGCTCGGTGCGGTTGAGCGCCAGCCGCAGCAGCTGGAAGGCGGGGGTGGTGAAGGAGCCGGTCCAGCGGCCCTCGCCCGGGTCGTTCAGCACGCCGTCGGTGGTCTCGACGGAGCGGAGCTGGACGTCGTAGGTGGTGCCGGGCTGGAACGGGGCGCTGGCGGTGAAGGTCAGCTCGGCGCGGCCGGTGACCGCCAGCTTGCCGGGGACCGCCGGCCGCAGCTCCAGCACCGTGGCCTTCCCCGCGACGCCGATCTTCTGGTCGGTGAACACGTCGCGCGCGAAGCGGACCACCACCGACGTGGGGAGCGCGCCCTCCTCGGAGACCGCGGAGTAGGAGGGCTGCAGATCAGCCGCGGTCAGCTTCGGCGGCGGAGGCGGCTGGGTGGACGCGGTGGTCCCCGCGGGGGCGGGCGCGGAGGGCTTCTGCGGCTCCTGGTCCGCGCGGTTGCAGGTACATGAGGTGAGGGCGCCCAGCGACAGAGCGAGGCACAGCGCCCGGGTGGAGACGCGCATAAGTCCGGATCCTCTGGGTGAGGGGGAGCGGCGGCGGCGAAGGTAGCAAAGGCGATGCCCTCGCTCTGCGGCCATGGAGACCTGGTGCATGTAGGCACCAGCCCCACAGATCCTGGAACCGGCGGAAACGACTGGAAGCTGGGCTGACGATTTCGGCGGATTTCTCATTTTTTGTAAGCACCCTGCGCTCGGAAACTCCACTTCTCGTCAGCGGAGAATCCAAACAGGCCGGCGCACTGGAGACGCCGCCCTACCTGGAGACTCCCAATGGAGATCGGCAAGAGCGCGTCCGCGCTTCGGATGCGCACGTCTTCGTCTGACCTCGCGGCCCCCGCCGTCTCGCGCGACACCCCGCAGAGCCCCAAGTCCGCGGACGGCTTCGAGGCCCCGAAGGCCGCGGCCCCGGCGGGTGCGGCCACCCCCAAGCCGGCGACGCCCGCCGATCCCGCGGCGCCGCTCGGGCTCACGGCCGAGGTCATCGCCAAGCTTCCTCCGGGCGCGCAGAACGACGTCCGGAACGCCCTCTCCAGCCTCAAGCGCGGCGGCGCCCGCTCTGCGGCGAAGCACCTGCTGAGCGCGCTCAAGGAGGGCGGCGGCCAGGTGGTGCAGGACGCGCTGGCCGGCGTCGCCAAGCAGCTCGGCGGCGAGGGCACCGCGGGCCTGGTGAAGCAGCTTTTGGGGAACAAGGACCTCGTCAAGCACCTCGGCAACGCGGACGTGCAGCGCGCGCTGGAGCACCTGCTGCCCTCGCTGGGCGACTGGGGCGACCTCCCGGCGGCGATGTCGGCGCTGCGCGACGCCGCCTCCAGGGTCCCGCCCCAGGTGGTGGAGCAGGCGATCACCCAGGCCGCCCAGGCGCTGGAGCCGGAGGGCATGCAGGGCGTCGCGCGCGACCTGCTCACCGACCCGGCCGTGGTCCGCGAGCTGATCACCAACGGGAAGCTGGGCGAGGCGTTCGATTCCTTGAGCCGAGGCGAGCCCGGTGGCCTGGCTGACCTCGCGAAGTCGCCGGCGCTGAAGGACAAGCTCCCGGGGCTGCTCGCGAAGAGCAAGGCGCTGCAGGGGGCCCTGGGGCTGAGCGAGGACGAGCTGAAGGCCGCGGGCGGCAAGCTCCTCGACCTGGTGGACTGCGGCGCCAAGCTGTGGAACCTGGAGGACACCGGCGAGGTCCTCGGGAAGATGCTCGAGCTGTCGCGCGACCCGAAGCTGCGCGACATCGCCCAGAAGGCCATCTCGCACCTGGCCGGCAACATCACCGGCGGCCTGAAGAGCTCCGCCCTGATGGACAAGGACCCGCTGGGGCTCTGGAACCTGGCCAACAGCGCTCTGCAGAACAAGGACCTGCTGAACGCGTTCGCCCAGGACAAGGGGCTGCAGAAGGCGGTCACCCAGCTCGTCAACGGCGACCTGAGCGGCGCGCTGAAGACCGTCGCCGGGAACGAGCGCGCGCAGAAGGCGCTCATCGACACCCTCGCCAACCACCCGGAGATCAAGAACGCGCTGGAGCGGGCGGGGCTCAAGCCGGAGGACGTGAAGCAGCTGGGCGAGGCGCTGAAGGCGGCGCCGCAGCTGGCGGACGCGGTGGCGAAGTTCGCCCAGGGCGACTACCGCGGCGCGCTGGACGGGCTGCGCGAGGCGGCGAAGAACCCCGCCGTCGCCGACTTCGCGAAGAAGGCCGTCGGCGCGATGGCGGACCGCTGGGGCAAGGACATCGTCGACTGGGCGGACAAGCAGCTGCCCAAGGACAGCCCGGTCCGCGCGCTGCTGGCCCAGAAGGACCTCGTCGCGTCGCTGGCGGCGGATCCGAAGTGCCATGACGCGCTCCAGCTCATCGGCCAGGGGAAGATCGGCGAGGCGCTGGAGAAGCTGGCGCAGACGGACGGCGGCCAGGAGCTGGTGCGCAAGGCCGGCGACGCGCTGCTGAAGAACCCGAAGATCGCCGAGGGCCTGAAGAAGCTGGGCCTCACCCCCGAGCGGCTGGAGAAGGCCCGCCCGGCGCTCCCCCACCTCATGAAGGCCGTGGAGGCGGTGGGGCAGGAGAAGTGGGGCGACGCGGTGGACCACCTTTTGGCCGCGGGCGCCGCCGCGCCGGACCTGGTGGCCGACGCCGTGGGCGGCATGGCGAAGAGCTGGGGCGACCTGAAGGGGATGCCCGCCGCGTTCCAGTCGCTCCTGCGCGACCCGGAGCTGATCAAGGACATCGCCGGCTCTCCCGCCCTCCGCGGGGCGCTCAAGTCGCTGCTGTGGGGGAACTTCTCCGGGGACGACGTCAAGGCGCTGCTCAAGGACGAGAAGATCGGCAAGCGGGTCATCGACGCGCTGGGGAAGAACGAGACCGTCCAGACCGCGCTCAAGGGCCTGGGGCTCACCACCGGCGACCTCCAGAAGCTGCGTACCGCCGCGCCGGACCTGCTGCAGGCGGTCACCCACTTCAGCGACAAGCAGTGGGCCGAAGGGTTCCGGTCGCTGGTGGCCGCCGGCAAGAGCGCGCCGGACGTGGTGGCGAAGGTCTTCAAGGACCGGATGCCCAACATCCCGCTCCTGGGCGACAAGGCGTTCCTGGAGAAGCTGGCCAAGAGCCCGGCCATGGGCGAGGCGGTGGACCACCTCACCCGCGGCGAGCTGTCGCAGGCGTTCAAGGCGCTGGGCAACGACAAGGAGCTGCGCGACGCGGCGATCGACGCGGTGTTCGCGGGCGGCTGGGGGCCGGTGCTGAAGGACAAGCTGGGCCTCACCGCGGACGACCTGAAGAAGAACGCGGACGCCATCCCGCACCTGATGTACGCGGCGCAGTCCGCCGCCAAGGGTGACTGGCAGGGCGCGGTGGCCAACCTGGTGGGCGCCGGCAAGGCCGCGCCGGGCCTGGTCCAGAAGGTGATGGGGACGATCGCGGACAAGGCGAACCTGCCGCCGGTGGTGAAGTCGCTGGTCTCCAATCCGAAGCTGATCGAGAAGCTGCTGGGGAACGAGAAGCTCCAGCGCCACCTCTCCGACCTGATCCCGTGGGGCGGGGACGACAAGGGATTCAAGCTCACGCCGTTCGGGATGCGGAGCCAGGTGGAGGGCGCCCTCAAGGGCATCCTGGCCGAGGCCCCGGAGCTGGCGAAGGACGTGGCCGGCGCGCTGGCCGACGACCCGAAGGTGAAGGGGTTCCTGGACAAGCTGGGCCTGTCCAGGGACGACCTGATGCAGTGCGCGGACGGGCTGCCGGCGATGATCTCCGCCGGGCAGGCGCTGCTGGCGGAGCCGCCCGACTACAAGGCCGCGCTGGACCACTTCAAGGACGCGGTGGGGCACATCCCCGCGAAGCTGGTGGCGCGCGCCGCCGGGAAGCTGGCGCAGAACATCCCCGGGATGCCGTCGTGGGTGAGGTCCGCGCTCGGCAACGAGGGGCTGATCACGAAGCTGGCCGGGAGCAAGGACTTCCAGGACGCGGTGAAGTCGCTGATCTCCGGCGACGCCCACGGGGCGATGGAGAAGATCGGCAAGTCGGACGAGCTGCTGGGGATCGCGCTCGACTCGATCTTCGCCGATCCCAAGCTGGGGCCGCGGCTGAAGGACCTGGGGCTGACCAAGGAGAAGCTGCTCAAGGCGAAGGAGGCGCTGCCACACCTGCTCCAGGCGGGCGAGGCGCTGGCCGAGGACCCGCAGAAGCACTGGCAGGAGGCGCTGGGGCACCTGGTGGCCGCGGTGGGGGCGGGCGGCAAGGACCTGGTGCGCGACGCGATCAACGGCGCGGCGAAGAAGGTGTTCAAGGAGGGGTCGCTGCCGGCGAGCATCCTCGGGGACCCGGCGTTCGTCGGGTCGCTGCTGGACAACCCGGACTACCTCAAGCACTTCCAGAGCGGCGACGTGGGCGCCGGGCTGCGCGCGCTGATGAACAACAAGGAAGCGCGCGACGTGGTGCTCAAGGCCCTGAGCAACAGCGGGCCCATGAAGAAGGCCATGGAGCGCTTCGGGCTCACCCCCGAGGACGTGCGCACCATGGGCCTGGCCGCGGTGAACGTGTTCGAGGCCGGCGAGGCGCTCGCGCAGAACCCGCCGGACTTCAAGACGGCGATGAGCCGGATCAGCGGAATGTACGGGTCGCTGAAGGCGCAGGGGGTGGGGGACGAGGAGATCGCGCGGCTGGCCGGGAAGATGGTCAACGGGCTGCCGATCCCGCAGAAGCTCAAGGACGTGGTGGGGCAGATCGCGCGCTACCCCGGCGTGGTCGACGAGCTGTCCCAGGCGCTGGCGGCGGTGAAGGACGGGAAGGGAGATCAGTTCGTCGCGCACCTGGCGCGCGCAGGCAAGGCGCTGCCGCCGGAGGCGAAGATCCACTTCCTCAACGCGCTGGGGAAGCTCCCCAAGCCGGTGGGGCCGCTGTTCAAGAACCAGAGCTTGAACAACGCGATCGTGCAGACCGGCACCTTCGACCGGTTCATGACCGTGGCGGAGAAGATCGCCACCGGCGAGGTCGACCAGGCGGTGTCGGAGCTGGGCAGCGCGTGCAAGGCGCTGATGAACGCCGGCGACCCCATCGGGTTCGACATCCCGTGGTGGCTGGGCGGCGGGCGGGTGGAGCTGCCGTTCAACGACGGCGCGTTCTCGGCGATCGGGGATGCGTTCTCCGGGCTGATCGAGTCGATGCCGGATTACGTGAAGAACGAGCTGCAGCGGAGGATCGCGAACGCGGCGATCAGCAGCGCGGCCAGGAACATCCCGATCGTCGGCAACATCGCCTCGGCGATCAGCGCGGTGGGGAGCGCCCGGGACCTGATCAACAGCAACTGGGACGACCCGCTGGAGGTGCTGATCAACGCCGGGCAGCTGGGGGTGGACGTGGCGGGGATCATCCCCGGTGGGAACAACATCGGGTCCGCGGCCGGGCTGGTGCTGAAGAGCGCGAAGATCGTGAAGGGAGTGCGGGACCTGATCGGGAGGGTGGACCAGTTCCGGGCGGCGCTCAGCGGCGACTTCATGGCCGGGTTGCGGTGAGGGGAGCGCGGTAGCATCGAGGGGAATGCGCTTCCCCAGGCACGCGCTGGTCGCGGTGGTGCTGCTGTCGTGCGCGGCGGGGACGCGCCACGTGTGGGGAGGTGCGCGGGCGGGTGCCGTCCGTCCCGAGGTCGAGGCTTCGGGAGGGGTCGATGAGCTCCAGCACGGGGCGTCGCTCTTCGAGCAGGTGGGTCGCGATGCCGTGGCCCTGCGCGCGCACCTGTCCGAGGTCAGCGACCGGTCGAGGTTGTTCGGGCCGGACATCCGGAGGTTGGAGCGGATGTTCGATGGCTTCGAACGTGTGAAGGTCGAGGGGTTGGAGTGCCTTCGGCGGCGGGACCGGGCAGGGGCGTGGGCCCGGCTCAACGCCCTCGTGCTGGGACTGCCGGTCCTGACCATCCAGCTGGCGTACCTGGCGACGGCGAGCCACGCCGAGGACGCGGGCGTGGTGACGAGCCATTGGATGGGGATGCTGGCGGCGATGAGGGCGGGGACGGAGCCCGTCCTGGACGCGATGGTCGGCTTCGACGTCCGGAAGATGGAGGCCGCCGCGGCGAAGCACCGGCAGGAACTGGTGGAGCTTCAGGAGGCGCTGCCGAAGTTTCAGAAGTCGATGCTGGTGGGGGCTCGGTGGACGGAGAAGGGCCTCTGGGCGGCGAATGGGGTGATGGCCGCGGCGTCGGTGTATGAGATGGCGGCCGCCTTTGAAGCGATGGGGGGAGGGCCGGGGTCGAGCATCGGCGTGAGCTTCCCGGCTTTGGCAGGAGCAGGGGCGGGCAGTGGGGTCGTGGTCATCTCGACGGACCTGCTGGAGGCGCTGCGGGAGCTCGTGCGGATTGGGGCGCTGAGCGCGCCGGTGCTGTCCACGGTCGCGGCGATGATGGGCAGAGCGGATCCGCCTTCAGGTCCGCCCGCCAGCGCGCCGCGGCCGGGGAGGACGTACCCGTCGAGACCGCCGGACCCGACGCCCAGCCGCGCGGGAAACCCGAGCCTCCGAATCCGGGAGATTCGGGCGAGAACCGACTGGCCATCCAGCGACAGAACGAGTCGGCGGTGAGGTTGGCGCGTGCTGGCTTCGACCTCGAGCAACTGCCGCGATCGACCAAGGCACGGAGCCCGGACTTCAAGATCGAGGGCCGCGTGTTCGACAACTACTCGCCAACGGCGGCCAGGCCGCGGAACATCTGGGCGAATCTCAATGAAGACAAGGTGAATCCTCGAGGCAGGCCCCCTCAGGCAAGGCGAATCGTCCTCAATCTCTCAGACACTCCTGTTGAGCTTTCCGATCTCCGGGCGCAGTTTCGCAACTATCCCATGCCGAATCTCGAAGAGGTCATCGCGATCACAGGCGAAGGCGAAATCGTCCACATCTGGCCCTAGGTAATAGAAATGTCGCTCGACTATTCGTTCCACATATCGACGACCCTTGGCCCCGAGACCTTGATGCGAACCTTTCTGCTCAGTCTCGGTCTTCCTTGGGACCCCAAAGATCCATGCTCTACGGATGCCCCCCGGTTCACTGCGGGAGTCGGTCCGCTGCCGCTCGATTCGCGCGAGTTCAGACAGGAGCAGTTTGGGTTCGCGCCTGACCAATACTTCGTCTTCAGGACTTGGTCCGCTTACAGCGTAGAGGCGAAAGCGGAAATTGTCCGCGGCACGCTGGCGATCTGTCAGTCAGTCCCAGGCGACGCGGTCCTGCTCTTCAACGGTGAGATCGTTCTGTTCATGCGCAAGGCGGGCACGCTCTACGTCAATTCCGCGTACTTCCGCGGGGACTACTCGCTGTTCACTCCCCCGTACGAGCTCAAGGCCTTCGAGGTGTTGTAGTCAGGCATGGGGCCACTTCTCACGTTGAGCCCATGCGCCGTACCGCCGGTGGCGCTCCCCGCTTGCCTTGAAGCCAGTCCAGCAGGCCCATCAGTGACCGGCACCTCTTCGCGAGATCGTGTCCAAGCTGGAGAAGTCAGGCGTTCGCCGGCCTGGCCTGCAGGCGGCGCCAGAAGAAGTACGAGAGCGCCCAGAGCACGCTGGTGACCGCCGCGAAGCCCCACGCCTCCGGGCCTTCTCCAATCGAGAGGTGGGCGATGAGCGCGGAGACGAGGGTGATGGCGAAGCCGGCGTAGGCCCACTCCTTGAGCCGGGCCGGCGCCGGCGCCAGCAGCACCACCACGCCGAGGAGCTTGGCCCACGAGAGCTCCACCCGGAAGGAGGCGGGGAAACCGAGGCGGGTGAACGCCTCCGCCACCTGCGGCAGGCGCAGCTGCGCGTAGGCGGTGAAGCCCATCTGCAGGCAGAGGAGCGCGGTGGTGATCCAGAAGCCGATGACCATCCCCTTCGAGCGGGGCACGCGCAGGTCCGGGACGGCGGTGGTGGTCGGCAGTGGCAGGGTCGATTCCATGGGTTCTTCCTCCTTGGGCTTCAGTTTTTGGGGGTTCAGCGCTTCGGGGGCTCGACGCCGAGCTGCTTGGCGTACTCGGCGTTCAGCCGATGCCAGCCCTCGACCTTCATGGCCTCGGGGCCGACGATGCGTCCAATGGGCTGGCCGGCGAGGAACCGATCCAGCACGTCGAAGCAGAGGTGCCAGCCGGCGGCGCCCATCGAGATGAAGCCGCGGTTGATGTTGTGCCAGAGCGTGAGCCGGGTGCCGCCGCCTCCCAGCGGCTCCAGCTCCCAGCGGATGTCCTGTCCTCCCCAGCTGTACTCGAGCAGCTTGGGCGCCTCGGCCCGCTTCACCTGGCTCTCGGTGACGTGCGGCGCCGGCGCCCCCACGGTCGTGAGCTTGGCGGTGGTGCCGGCGGCGCCGAGGCTCCGGTCGGAGTCGAACGGGGCCCATTCGCGGAGATGCTCGGGCTCCGTGATCGCCTTCCAGACCTTCTCGGGCGCGTGGCGGAGGTCGCGGACGAGGACGAGCGTCCACTGCGCCCCCTCTTTTCGGACGTCGGCGCCGAAGGCGGCGCCCGGCGCGTACTGCTCGCGGCTGATCATGTCTTCTTCCTCTCTTTCACGGGTGAGGTCTTCTCCGCCTTCTCCATCCGGTCCAGGTGCGCCTCCAGGGCGTCGACGTGCTTCGACCAGAAGCGGCGGAACTGCTCCAGCCACTCGTCGACCTCCTGGAGCGGCTTGGGGTTGAGGCGGTAGACCCGCCGCTGGGCCTCCACGCGCGACTCGACGAAGCCACCCTCGCGCAGCACCTTGAGGTGCTTGGAGACCGACGGCTGCGGCAGGCGGAGCCGGTGCATCAGCTCCCCCACCGAGCGCTCGGACGTGGAGAGCATGCTCAGGATGGCGCGGCGGTTCGGCTCGGCGAGGACGGCGAATGAAGATTCCACGAGACGTATATGCTCATAGGTGCATATTACTGTCAAGGGATACTCGGTCGCCAGGCGTGCGGCCCGCGGCCGGGGAGGGGGCGGTCGCCGTGGCGGTCACACCGGCACGCGTGGTGCACTGCGCGCCTTCATGCTTCGGCCACGAACCCTCCTCCTCCTCGCGCTCTCGACGCGCGCGCTCGCCGCGGACCCGGCGGATGCGGGCGCTTCGCCGCAGCCGCGCGGCGCATGTGACACGACCATCGGCGAAGGACTTCACTTCTGCCGCAGCTCCGCCCCGGACCCGGCGACCGCCTGCCCCGAGCACCGCAAGGACGCGGTGACGATCTGGCGGCCCACGGCCTCCGGCGCCCGCGAGCCGGTGGCCACCTTCGCCACCGAGCCCTGCGAGTCCACCCTGGGCGATCCGGAGATCCACCGCGCCGGCGGGGTCGTCCTCCTCGTCGTTCCGGAGCAGTTCCCCCAGAACGGTCACCCGGACGGCGACCACGCGCTGGTGCTGGAGGCGGGAAAGTGGGTGCCGGTCGACGCGGAGGACTGGAGGCGCCGCCTGGAGTCCCGCCTCCCGCCGATGCGCGCCGCCGACACGTACGTCCGGATCGACTGGGACGCGCTCACCGGGCACGCGCCGATGCGCTTCTCCGACGACCCCATCTGCTGCCCCACCGGCGGCGAGGTCACCGCGTGGCTGGAGGTGCGCGAGCGCCGGCTCGCCATCCGGAGCGTCGCGTTCCGGCCCGCCAAGGACGCCCCCCGCGAGGAGGTGCTGCGCGCGCCGGCCCGCATCGGCGCCCTGGACTTCCCCGCGGGCACGCGCGTCGTCTACGGCGAAGGAGGCGCGCTCCGCCTCGCCCAGCCGCCTCGCGACGTCGTCCTCGGGGGCGTCCCGGTCAAGGGAGGCTCCACCGTGGAGATCGGCGAGGGAGGCTCGGTAGGCACGGCCACGCTCTCGCGCCCGTGGAAGCACCAGGGGGTCGCGGTGCCCGCCGGCGAGCGCGTGTATCTGCAGCCGGACGGCGGCTTCGTCGAGGGGCTCCGCCCAACTCCGACCCACTGACGCCCGGCCGTGACCCGAGCGCCCGTTCAAAAATCGGCGGGCGCGCCGCTCTGGAGGCACGGCGCGCCCGCCCCGTGGGGCTACCGCTGCTTCCGCTTGTCCTGCGCGCGGACGGAGTCCATCACGCTCCGGTGCTGCGCGGGGGTGACGCCGGCGCTCTGGAGGGCGCTGTCGAGGGACGCGCCGTTGCGGACGGCGTCCATGACGGCCTTGCTCTTGGCCTGGCTCACCCCGGCGTGCGCGAGCGAATCCTTCAGCACCCCGCCCAGGCCCGGGGTCTGCCGGGGCGACTTGCTCTCGAACGTGTCGTTCCGGGGGAAGCCCACCCCGGGGTCCTGGCGCTGGAGCTGCGACTGCGAGGACGGCAGGGAGCCGCCGACGCCGCCGGGACCACCAGAGAACGCGCTGATCTGGGACGAGAAGCCGTTGATATTCATGTGATTTCCCTTTCCTACCCACCATCGAGTGAAGTGCCGTCGTTTGCGGCGCCTTGAAGACAAATGAGGACAAATGAGCGTTAGTGTGCGCGCTGGGCGGATGGATCGAAGCGCCGCCGACTAACGCGCAGGGCCAGTCGCCTGTCTTGAGGGGGCCCATGCTCGCCGGGTCCCTCACCGCTCTGGTTCGGGCATCCTCCGAACGCTCCGTGCCCTCCGAGGCCACCAACGCCGTGCTGGTCGCGCGCGCGCTGCGGGGGAACGCCGCGGCGACGGAGCAGCTCGTCCGCCGGCACCTCCGGGCGGCGGTGGCGGTGGCGCTGGCGGTGGTGGGCGATCCTTTCGAGGCGGAGGACGTGGCGCACGACGCCTTCGTGCTCGCCTTCCAGCGGCTGGAGACCTGCCGCGAGCCGGAGCGATTCGCCGGGTGGCTGATGCAGATCGTCCGTCACCGCGCGCTCAACACGGTCCTGCAAGGGAAGGCGAGGCGCGCCTCGGCGGACGCCCTCCCGGCGGGAGAGGAGCCGCGCGCGCCCGAGGCCTCCCGCCTCGCCCTTCGCCAGGCGCTGGCGGCCGGCCTGGACCAGCTCACGGACACCCAGCGCGAGGTGGTGCTCCTGCATGACCTGCAGGGGTTGACCCACGCGGAGATCGGCGCCGCGCTCCAGATCTCCGAGGTGATGTCGCGACAGCACCTCTTTCAAGCGCGCAAGGCGCTGCGGGCCGTCCTGGAACGCGCGGACGTGACGCCTGCTCGGGAGCAACCATGAACGACGACGAAGACGGACTGGACGCGGCGGGGCCGGTGGACCTCACACCTTTGTTCGGGCGGCCGGATCCCGAGCGCCTCGATCGGCTGGCGAGGCGGATCAGCGCCTCGGTGGCGGCGAGCCGCGCGCCGCGCTCGGTGCTGGAACAGCTGGCGGCGTGGGCGCCGGCGGCCCTGGTCGTCGCGTTCGCGCTGGCGGCGCTCGTCTGGGTGCCGGCGCTGGTGGCTCCCCGCCCGGATCCGCGCGACCCCGCGACGGCGCTGCTGAAGCTCGCTCTCTCCCGTCCCGGACCGCGCGGCGACCGGGCCACCTGGTTCAAGCCATGACCACTCCCTCCACTCCTCCCATGCCCTCCGATCCTCCTCTTCCCCCCCGGTCGCCGGCGTCCTCTCCGCCGTCCAGCGTCCGGCGCCGCTCCGTCGCCGTCCTGGTGGTGATCTTCCTCGCCGGTGGGAGCGCCGGCGCGAGCGCGATGAAGGCCTTCGCCGCGCCCGAAGGGGGGCCCGGCGAGTTGCCGCCCTTCCCGTCCAGGGAGATCGGCCTGACGCCCGCCCAGCAGGCCCAGGTGCGGGAGGTGCTCGAACGCAACAAGCCGCGGATGGACCAGATCCTGGAGGAGATGGTGCCTCGGGTGCGGGCGCTGGCCGACGACGTCGAGGCGCAGCTGGTGGCCATCCTCACCCCGGAGCAGCGGGAGCGTTACCGCGCGTACAAGGCGGGGCGCCCGCCGCCCTTGCCCTCGTGGGCGCAGCCGCCGTCGCCGGGAGAGCGGCCGTGACCGGCGCTCCGATGGTTCATCGCGGAGTGGTGGCGCTCGCCGTGGCCGCGTGCCTTGGGTGTGGAGGAGGCGATCGGTGGTCCCTGGCGGGGACGGGGCAGCGCGCGTGCTACGGCACGTCGGGGCCGGCGGCCTGTCCGGCCCCGGGGGCGCCGCTCTTCGGGCAGGACGCGCAGCACCCGGGCCCGGACCTGCGCTACTCGGACAACGGGGACGGCACGGTGACGGACCTGGTCACGGGGCTGACCTGGACGCGCGCCCTGGGGACCAAGGTGACGTGGGAGGAGGCCAGGGCGCGGGCCGGCACCCTGCGCGTGGGAGGCCGGTCGGGCTGGCGCCTGCCCAGCATCGGGGAGCTGTACTCGCTGATCGATTTCGGCGGCGCCTTCGGCCCCACCGCGGACGGGTCCACTCCGTTCATCGATACCGGCGCCTTCGAGTTCGCGTACGCGCCGGACACGGGGACGTTGCCGGGCCAGCGCTTCTTCGACGTCCAGGTCTGGTCGTCGACGGAGTACGTGGGTCGCATCATGCACGGCGACGAGGCGGTGTTCGGCGTGAACTTCGCGGACGGGCGGATCAAGGCGTACCCGGTGCTCCAGCCGTCGCCTCCCGGCCAGCCGCCCGGGCCTCCCGCGGTCATGTACGCGCGATTCGTCGCCGGGAACCCCGCCTACGGCACCGCCGCGTACTCGGCCGGCGCGGACGGCACCGTCCGGGACGAGGTCCGCCGCCTCACCTGGCAGCGCGCCGACGACGGCGTCCAGCGCACCTGGGCGGACGCGCTGGCGTACTGCGAGGGCCTGACCCTGGGAGGCGCGGACGACTGGCGGCTCCCCAACGCCAAGGAGCTCCAGAGCCTGGTCGATTACAGCCGCGCCCCGGCGGTCACCGGCACCGCCGCGATCGACCCGGCCTTCGAGGTCTCGAACATCGAGTCCTACGCCTGGAGCTCCACCACGCTGCCGGACGGTCCGCCGGACCACCTCGGCGTCCGGGCCGTCTACGTGGCGTTCGGCCGTGCACTGGGGTGGATGGAGGAGCCCCCGGGCTCCGGACACTGGGAGCTGTTGGACGTGCACGGCGCGGGCGCGCAGCGCGGGGATCTCAAGGAGGGCGACCCGGCCGACTATCCGCGCGGGTTCGGGCCGCAGGGGGACGACGTCCGGGTCCGCAACTTCGCCCGGTGCGTGCGGCCCTGAGGGAGCCGCTCCCTTCCGGTCAAGCTCGCGTCGCGACGAACAAGACGCCCCAGCCGCGCACGGCAACGCCCTCGGACCCTCTCCGGGCGTCGAAGGCCGCTATCAGATCCGCCCGTAGCAACGGCCGAAGCTCATCCGGGACCGGGCGCAGGAAGGTGCCGAACGAGCTCGCCTCGATGAAGTCGACGACGGCGTCACCGCTCGCGTAGGTCCGAGCGCTTGGCGTCACGTGAAGCTCCGCGAGGTCGAGTCGGCTCTCGAGAACCAGCGACACGAGGTCGGTGGTCGTACAGCGGCGGTTTGCAAACGTGAGCATCGAGCCATCGACGCGGCCGGCGTAGGGCGCGCGCGCGAGGAGGGGCTCGAGAACGAGGCCCACCGTGCCGGCCCTGAAGAGCTCGTGCGGCTGGGTCGTCACCCCCAGGCGCCCTCCCGGCCGCAGGACGCGACGTACTTCGGCGAGGGCTTTCGCCTTGTCCGCAACCCAGTGAAACACGGACGACATGCACACGGCGTCGAAGCTCGCGTCCTCGAAGGCCCGAAGATCCCCGGCCTGCCCCACCTCGAACCTCACGTTGCCGCCGCGAGCACGCGCGACGTGGATGCGCTCCTCGAGCGGGTCGATCCCGGTCACGGCGCCCGTGGTCCCCACGCGCTCGGCGATCCAATGCGCCAAGCGCCCCGTTCCGCATCCCACGTCGAGGACGCGCGCCCCTTCCGCGAGCCCGAGCCGCTCGACGAGCCGCTTGCCCCCTTCGAACTGGAGATCGCTGACCCGCTCATACGTCTCCGCGAGCCCGCGGCTGTCGTGTGTGAACGAAGTCACCCGGGCTCCAGTCAGACGGAAGCGACGTCGTTGGCGCGCGACGCGGTCGGCGGCGACGGCGAGCTGCCCCGGAGCTTGGTCACGGCCCGCGCGATCTGGACCGACCAGAGCGCGAAACCCGCCGCCGAGACGGCGACGTGCGGCACATGCCCCAGCTCCAGGCTCCCGACGACCACGAGCAGGGCGTAGGCCATCGCGAGATTGAAGAGCGCATAGAGGATGTTCGTCATCGGCGACGAGAGCCCTCGGAACGGCGGCGTCGCGAACGGGGTGTAGAACCGGACCCCCGACATGCCTGCGATGAAGTGCGGGAAGAAGTTGGCCAGGAACAGGCCTCCGAAGAAGTAGGCCGCAACGTGGTGCCAGGGCATCGAGGCTCCCTTCGAGATGGCAACAGCATGTTGCCATGACGAAGCCGAGGCTAGCCGGGCTCCAGGGTGAAGGCAACTCGAGTTGCCATCTGCAAGAGGGCGATGCTAGCGTCCTTGCCCGTGGGTCGTGCTCGCGGATCGGCGCGTCGAACCAAGGGGACCCTCGGGGGACGCAGCGACCAGGTGGTGCGTCGCGTGCTCGATGCCGCGATCGTCGAGCTCGCGCGCTCGGGATACGCCGGCTTTCGCATGGACGAGGTCGTGTCCATGGCCGGGGTCAACAAGACCACCATCTATCGACGCTGGCCGAGCCGGGCAGTGCTGGTCACCGCCCTGGTCGACCGGATGCGGAAACCTCTTCGCGAGAGCCCGCTGCCGGACACCGGACGGCTGGAGCGCGATCTCGTCGAGGCATTCACGCGGCGATCCACCGTCGGCCGGAAGATCGAAGGCCGAGCCTGGGCACGGCTGCTCGACGAGCGATACAGCCCCGAGGTCAAAGCGATCATCGGAGACGCGGTGGACGAGCGTCGCGGTGAGTGGAGGTCGATGGTCACGCGCGCCATCGACCGGGGCGAAGTGCCGCCGGGAACCGATGCGCAGCTCCTCTTGCATCTCGTCCGCGCGATCGTGGACGCCCGCCGGCGGGATACGGCCTGGCTGGTCCTCGCGGTGCGGACGGTCATCGCCGGCGCTCGTGCTGGAGCGCTCGTGCGGGGGCGCGGAAGCTCACGGAGGACGCACGTCCCTTCCTCCAAGCGGACGAAGCGGCCGGAGTCGACGCGCAAGCCCGCGGGAGGCGTCGCGGGCGCGGGCGGGCTGTGATTTAGAGCGGGGCGAACAGGCGTGGGTCGGCCACGCCCAGGGGGGCCCCTCCATGAAGAAGCTTTGGCCGCTGCTGCTGTTGCCTTTGCTCGCCGCGCTCGCGGCGGGCGCTGGTTCCACCGTCACCGTCCGCTCCACCGTCCTGCAGTCCCAGGTCAACGTCGCCGGCGCGTCGGTGGCGGAGCGCTCGCCCGGCCAGATCTCCGTGCACTACGAGCGGAGCGACCGGGGCCGCGGACCCAAGCTGGACGAACGCATCGCGGTGGGGCCGAACGGCGTGCCCACGAAGATCGACGTCACCGGGGTCGACTACGGGATCAAGGTGGATGAGCACTTCGAGCGGACGACGGACGGGATGGCGCGCTGGAAGAACCGGTCCGAGCAGGGCGAAGCCAAGGCCCCGGCCAACGCGTTCTACATGAGCCTCTTCGGCACGCCGGAGGAGCGGCGGTTGATGACGCTGGCACTGAAGGCGGCACCGGGGCACACGCTCCCGCTGCTCCCGGCGGGCGAGGTGAGGTCGGAGCTGGCGAAGACCCTCCAGCTCACGCCGTCCAAGGGAAAGCCGCGCTCGTTCACGCTCTGGGCCATCTCCGGGCTGGGCTTCACCCCGTCCTTCGCCTGGCTGAGCGACGACGGCACGCTGTCCGCTGGCGTCGACTCCAACACGAGCTCGGTGGTGCCGGAGGGCTTCGAGTCCTCGGTGCCGGCCATGCTCCAGGAGCAGGAGCAGTGGCAGGTGGCGCGGGCGGCGGCGCTGGCCAAGACGTTGGCCCACCGCCCGGTGGGGCCGCTGGCGGTGACGCACGCCAACCTGTTCGACGCCGAGCACGCCCGCATGGTCCCGGGCCAGACGGTGGTGATCCGCGGCCACACCATCGAGGCGGTGGGGAAGGACGGCGAGGTCCAGCTGCCGAAGGACGCCGAGGTGATCGACGCGGCGGGGAAGGCGCTGTTGCCCGGGCTCTGGGATATGCACGCCCACCTGTGGGGGGCCGCGGACGGGCTGTTGCACCTCCAGGCGGGCGTCACCTCGGTGCGCGACCTGGCCAATGACGCGGACGAGCTGGCGCGCACCCGCAAGCGCTTCGACGAAGGCACGCAGATCGGCCCGCGCGTCCTGGCGGCCGGCTTCATCGATGGGCGCGGCCCGAACCAGGCGCCCACCAAGGTGTTCGCCGACAACGAGGCGGAGGCGAAGGCGGTGGTGGCGGACTACGTCAAGCGCGGCTACGTGCAGATCAAGGTCTACAGCTCACTCAAGCCGGAGCTGGTCCCGGTGATCGCCAAGCTGGCCCACGAGAACGGGCTGCGCCTGTCCGGGCACGTGCCGTCGGGGATGAAGGCGGAGGAGTTCGTGCGCGCGGGGGCGGATGAGATCCAGCACATGAACATGGTGTTCCTCAACTTCCTGGACGTGAAGGACACCAGCGGGATGGACCGCTTCACCGAGGTGGCGGCGCACGGAGCGGAGATCGACCCGGCCTCGCCGAAGGTGAAGGCGTTCATCAAGCTGCTGCTGGAGCGGCATACCACCGTGGACCCCACGCTGGTGGCCCACGAGTGGGGGCTCACCGACCGGCCGGGGCAGATGTCGAATCGCTTCGCGGCGGTGGGGGACCGCTTCCCGGCGCAGGTGCGGCGTGGCCTCTTCTTCGGCGGGCTGGAGGTTCCGCCCGGGATGGAGAAGCGCTACAAGGACTCGTTCCGGCAGATGCAGAACATGACCCGGGCGCTCTACGAGGCCGGGGTGTCCATCGTGGCCGGCGCCGACAGCACCGACGAAGTGGCCGGCTTCGGGTACCACCGGGAGCTGGAGCTGTACGAGGACGCCGGCATCCCCGCCCCCAAGGTGCTCCAGATCGCCACCCTCGGCGCGGCGCGGGTGATGAAGAAGGACCAGGAATTGGGCACCATCGCCCCCGGCAAGCTGGCGGACCTCATCCTGGTGGACGGGGACCCGTCGAAGCACATCTCCGATATCCGCAAGGTGCGGACCGTGATCAAGGACGGCACGCGCTACGTGGTGTCGGAGCTGGACCAGGCGCTGGGCGTTCGGCCCGCGCCCTGAGCGTTTGCCGGGAGCGCTGGAGGGCCCACGCGTCACGGATCCACGCGCTCGCGGCTCGTCCAGCCCTGAGGATGTCAGATCCGCCCCCGCCGCGGCGAATTCCAGGAAGCGGCGCGGCGGAGCCGGTTCCCGCGCACCGGCGTGTGTGACCCGAAGAGACCGGCAGGAACAGGACCGGAACCGTGAAGACGAGCGCGTTCGTCGTGGCAGGAGTATTTCTCTCGCTGGCCGGGTGTGGGCCCGGGCCCGACCTTCCGGAGGAGGTGGCGTCGGCCCGGTCCGCGCTGGTCTACACCACCAGCCCCGACATGAAGCCGACCGCGCTGGAGATCCGCCTGGTGCTCAACGCGGTCCCCATCCACAACGACTTCACGCGCTACCTCACCTTCCGGAACCAGGCCGGAGCGGAGAAGTCGGTGGCGGTGGACTTCGTGAAGACGTCGGACCTGCACTACCAGGGCACCGCCGGCGCAACCGCGCTGGCGACGCTGCAGACGCTGGCCGACGCGAACAACCGCTCGTATTGGGACGCCATGTATTTCGAGAACAAGGGCGGAACGACGGCGCTCGACATCAACCAGATGTTCGTGGACATCGAGTACGCGCAGACGTGCTGCGGGCGGGAGCCCAGCTCGCAGATCGGGTACATGGTCGGCCAGTATCTGGCGCCTGGAAACGACTCGTTCTACATCGCGGCCTACGTGGGGCGGCGCAACTACGCCCAGGACTACCTCGGGCTGACCTACGCGGCGTTCTCGGCGCTCCCCGCCTCCTTCCGGTACTTCGTCTACGACATCGGCAAGAGCGGCAGCAGCGACAGCACCGACTCCACGGCGGTGAACCCCAAGTACGGCCTCTCCGGCCAGGCCCTCTGCAGCGAGACCGTCTCCTGGTACTACTCCCAGTACGAGCCGGTGGGGTTCCGAGACGCGTTTCGCGACATCTCCAGCCACGCGGTCATGCATGACCTCTTCCGCGACGCGGGGCGGTTGTACTGCTACCACTCCGGCCGGCAGCAGTGGATCAAGAAGGACTCGTCCTACAACTGGGTGCTCACCGATACCTACGTGCCGCGGGCCGGTGACTACCTGGACCGCCGGGATTCGGACGGAGACAGCAGCAACGGCGACGACGGGCACGCGATGATGCTGGCCAGCTGGAACGCGGCCACGGGCGTTGCGGTCACACTGGACGGCCCGTGGAACATCAACTTCCGGCCCGTGAACGTGGCGGCGGAGGAGGCGAGCGGCTTGCACGACTACTGCGCCGGGCGTATCCCGGAGAACGACTGAGCACGCGGCGCGTCGCTTCGCGACCACGTGACGCGCTCGCCTTCGAGCAGGCGGCCCTTCTTTCATGCGATGATTCGCGGAGGGCCGGTGTGGGGTGAACGATGTGGTCTCATCACGTGGTTCCAACGGTGGCCGTCGCGGCGATCCTGTCAACGGGTCTCGCTCGCGCCGATGCTCAAGTCGCCGGGAAGCAAGAGCGCATGAACGTGGTCGGCGTCGATGCCCTCGACGCGCTCGGCTGGCCGCTGTTCTCCCAGGGCGCAGTCCTTGAATTCCCCGTCACGTTCGAGCGCGCCTTTACTCATGACTTCTCGGGCTTGGGCACGTTCAGCCTCCGAGGCCTCGCCACGTCAGGCCCACCCTGGGTGTATACGTTCACGTATGGGGTCTCGGTCGGCGCCCGGTATTACCCGTGGGGCGACGCGCCGCGAGGTCTCTGGGCCGGCCCGCGCGTGTCGTACTCCCCTCGCGACCGCGAGCCCTTGATCCTCGGGCTCGTCGGCTCCGGGGTGCGCATTCTCGGCGAGCTCGGATACCAGTGGATCCTCCAGGGCGGGGTGGCGCTCGGGTTCAGCCTCGGCTGGGATCAGATCGGGTATTCCATCTACTCGGCCTCGAACGAAGGTCCGTTCCCAGACGCGGTCGGCGGGCTCCGCACCTCCTTCATGGTGGGCTGGAGCTTCTAGCGCGCCTGCGCTGGCGTCGCGCCGATCCGGAGATCGAGTAGCTCTCGACGTGTCCCGATCAGAAAAATCCGGCGATCCCGGTCGTCGCGCCGTGGCCATCCTGGGTCACTGAGACGGTTGGAAAGAAGTGCAGCGGGGCCCGATCGGAGAACTGGGGGGTCGGCCGCTGGGTCACTTCGTAGCCGATGATCGCTCCGGTGAGCGGGAGTACCACTGCTGCGCCGAGCGCCAGTGCTGTCGAGTTGCTGTTCTGGGGCAGGGCCAGCACGAGCACATTCGCGGCCAGTAGCCCGATCGCCGTTCCCAGGGACGCCCATCGAAAGTTCCCCGTGCCACCGGTTATGACACTGCCAATTGACGTGCCAAGCAAGGCGCCCAGCGACAATCCTGTCTCGGTCCACCTCAATGCGCCGGGTGGGTCGTATTCGGTTCCGATGGAAGCGCCGATCAGCCCAAAGCCCACCTCTACAATGCCGCCGGCCAGGATCTCGGCGCCTATCCGGGCCATCTGCGGAGCGGGCTGGGCAATGGCCACATTCGTTGGAAATGGCCGCAGCGGTTCATCCGATGGCGCCTCGATGCCGGCTCCGGCAGGGCGCTCCTGGCCAGCGTGCGCGAGGCGACCGACCAGCATGACGATCAGAACCACCCAATTCATGGCGAGACGCACGTTGTTCACCCCCAGAGATTGCAGTCGAACCGGACCGCCCGAGCATACAGCCTTCAAGGCGGAACATGAGAAGGCTCGACTTGGAGCTACCCGCGCTTGCCTTGGATGAACGCCTCCAAGTCGTCCGGGTGGATCCGGATCGCGTTGGAGATCCGCAGGTGCTGCATCTCCCCACGCTCCACCAGCGCGTAGACCGTGGCGGTGCAGACCGCGAGGCGCTCGGCCGCGTCGCGCACGGTCAAGAGCCGGACCACGCCGCTCAACTTTGGTCCGCCGGTGGTCCGGCCGGTGCCGCTGGGATTTCTTCAGCGACTCCGGCCTCTTGTGCGAGTGACCCTGCCGGGATTCGAACCCATTGGCACCGGATAGCACCCTCGCGACCCCGCATGGTGCGCCGGTGGTGCGGAGTTTCGAGACCGCCGCTGGCGGTGCGCAGTTCCTGACCGTGCGCGAGGTGACGGAACGCCTCGCGGTTCTCGGAGTCCCGCTTCAGGGTGCACGCGCAGACTTTCGTGAGGGTCAAGGCCAAGGTCGGCGCGTCCTGCCCCTTTTCGGTGAAGAGTGATGGTGTGGTACTCGGCCCGCCGGAACAGATCCTGGGCACGTTCCCCACGCCGAGGTCATCGCCATGGGGCCTGGCGCGTCCGAGAGGTGGGGCCATCCCCGTCTTCCAACCGCCGCGCAGCGGGGCGTTCGACCCGATGGTTCCAGTGGTGATCGATCATCCGTTTCCGGCCGAGCAGTTCCTTTCGGTCTGCAAGACAGTGGGGAGCGGGACGGTGGGCTGCAAACCGCCGGACGCGTTCCAGAACCATCAGCTCCGCAACCGGACCATGATGGAGACCGCCGCGGCGCTTTCGACGTCTGCCTCCCGGAGGGTGTGGTCACCGTCACCGGCGTGGCGCAACTCTTCGGGGGCACGGCGGCGGTACAGGAGACCATCGAGGTGGACGACATCCTGGTGGCTGCGATCGGCGACTCCTATGGTTCGGGGGAGGGCAACCCGGACACCGTGGTGACCTCCCAGGTCGCCTTCGACCGAAAGCTCCTCATTCAGGAACTGCGGAAGCGCCTTCCCAACGAACCCGCCATCCTGATCGTGGGGGCGGTGAACGAGTTCGAGGCGGCCCCAGTGTATCACCGTACCTACCGGGCGGATGATGGACAGACGGTCTGGCGGCGACAATACGTGTCGGGCACGTTCCCGTTCGTATACATGCCCGGGCCGGGTACTTGCCCGTGCCCAAGCTGGACATCCCGTTCGTGATCAACCTCGGTATTCCGGCCACTACCGCGGAGCCCGTCCTGGTGCCTTCGATCCCCGAGATCCCGGACGCGTACGGCTCGCAGTCGGCCCAGGGCCTGGGCCCTCCGCATGAGCTGCGACGCCAGATCCCTCGGATCCAAGCGCGAGCGCTCGGTCGTACAGGGCGAGCGCAGCGATGTGGTCCCGGGCGAGGATCGCGTAGCCGCCCACGCCCTTGGCGTTTCGGCGGCGCCGAGAGTCCGACGCGATCGCGGCGCCCGCGATCGAAACGCCGCGCTTTTGGGGGATCGTCTCCAAGATGTCTATATTGCTCGATAGATTGGCGAAAACGCCAAACACCCATTCAATGCTGGTGTTGGTTGGCGCCGCCGTCAAAGATGTTCATATTGCTCGCCCCATTCAATGCTGGTGTTGGCTGGCGCCGCAGTCACGTGAGATCAGCCGGTCGGCCTCGGCCTGAATGTTGCTCGATGGGCTGGCCGTTCAGGAGGAGTCAATGGCTTGCCTCTTTTGGAAGCTTGTGACGGTTTCAAACAATCCAATGTAAAGAGGGGCGTAAACATGAGACGCGCATCAGCACATACGTCGCTGAGGTTTGGCTTGGCGATCACCGCTGTCGTTGGGCTTGCGCTGCTGCCCACGGCGGCGATGGCGCAGACTCGCAATCTCGCGGTGGGAGCCACGGCGAGCCAGAGCACGACCGACTGGGGCGGTCCGGCGACCCGAGCCCAGGACAACGACACCGACGGCAACTACGGAAACAGCTCGACCAGCCATACCATGTTGCAAGCTCAACCGTGGTGGCATGCCGACCTCGGCAGCGTGAACGTCATCACCCAGGTCGCGGTGTGGAACCGCAGCGACTGCTGCATGGATCGCCTGACCGACTACTGGGTCTTCGTCTCGAACAATCCCTTCAATCTGTCGCTTACGCCCGCCGTGCAGGCCACCCAACCCGGGGTGTGGTCTTCGCACCAGCTCGGGCAGGCGGCCCGTCCCACGGCGATCAACCTTCCGGCAAACAGCACCGGGCGGTACGTCATGGTCCAGCTCTCCGGCACCAACTACCTCACCATCTCCGAGGTCCAGGTCTTCGGCAACACCCAGCTGCCTGCGATTGATGCACAGGCCTTTGTTGCCAATAACAACTTCGGGCTGTTTCTCCACTTCGGTCTGGGAACGATGGTCAACGCTCAGTGGGCAGACCCCAACACCTCACCGAGCGTGTTCAACCCCGCCAGCCTCAATGCCGATCAATGGGCCATCGCAGCTCAGTCGGCTGGGATGAAATACGGCGTCCTGACCGCCAAGCACCACGATGGGTTCGCGCTTTGGCCCACCGCTTATTCGACCTACAGCCTTGCCGCGAGCCCGTATCAAGGAGGTGGTGGCGATATCGTGGGCCAATACACCTCTGCCTTCCGGTCGAGAGGATTGAGGGTAGGCCTCTACTTCTCGATCTGGGACCGCCACAACGGCCAAACCACCGAGCTCATCAAGAACCAGCTCCGCGAGTTGCTCACCCATTACGGTCATATTGACTACATCTTCTTCGACGGTTGGGGGTGGCAGATTCCGTACACCTCGATCCCGTACCAGCCGATCCGGGATTTCATCCGTCAGGTATCGCCGGGAAGTCTCGTGGTGGCCAACAATGATCACCAGAGCAGCCTCTCAACGACTGACCTGATGGAATACGAGATATCGCCTCCGCCCAACAACTCGACCCCCAAGGAGACCTGTGACGTCCTGGACGTTGACCAGACCTGGTTTTACACCAACGCCACCGGCGCCCCGAAGAGTGCGGCATCAATTATCAGCACCCTGACCACCTACAATAGCTACAACAGCTCCTATCTCTTGAACGTCGGTCCAACAACGACGGGTCTGATCAGCCAGCCATACCTCGACCGACTCACCGAGATCGGCGGCGGATCCAGCGGGCCGGTGGCTACCCAGTCATCGACAGGCTACGGCGGAGACGCGGGCAGAGCCATCGACGGCAATACCGACGGAGTCTACAACAACAACTCGACCACTCACACCAACTCAACCCTATACGCGTGGTGGCAGGTCGACCTGAGGTCGTCGAGGAACATCAGCAGCGTCAAGGTTTGGAACCGCACCGACTGCTGTGCCGATCGCCTGAGCGACTACTGGGTCTTTGTCTCCAATACCCCGTTCAACACCTCCAAGTCCCCCGCCCAGCAGGCCGCGACAGCCGGCGTGTGGTCCTCTCACCAAACCACTCAAGCGGGGCGCCCGACCGCGGTGACCTTGCCTGCCTTCAACGGTCGCTACGTGATGATTCAGCTGGCAGGTACGAACTACCTGTCATTGTCTGAGGTTCAGGCCCTGTAGCTTCGAGTCTGGAGCAGGAACATCCGAGGGCGGATCGGGTCATCGACGCCAGCGAAACCCTGATCAGCGACCGCGAGGTCCAGGATGTTTCGAGCGGAGAAACGTCAAGGCTTTGGCGGCGGCCTGCTAGAGATAGGAGGACCGAGGACCATCCGGATCGCCCCCGCGCACAAAACCGCCATCTCGCGAGCAACGCTCGGGAAGGCGCTGAGCCCTCGGGGGGGCCGGGAACAGCCCTGGCGGCGCGCTGGGGTTCTGCGGCGCGGCAAGTGACTGAGCAGGCCCCTGGCGTGTGGCCGTTGCGGGCATGGGAGTAGGCTGTCCTCGTGAACGGATCACCGCCGCATCCCGAACGCGCTCTGTTGGAGCGGTTGGCGCGCGGGCAGCTTCAGAGCGGCGAGGAGCAGGTCGTGCGCGATCACATTGGTGGTTGCGCCGAGTGCCATGGTGTTTTCAAGGCCGCCGTCCCCAGCGATGAAGCGCGGGCGAATATGATGGCGCCGGAGCCTGGGCGAGCAGCCCCGCTTGACGAGACCCTCCCGTCGCCAGTGGGTGCTGCACCTCTTCCCGGGACCCTCGCGCTCCGACGTGGCGATCAATTGGGCCGCTTCGTAGTGCTGGACGTCTTGGGCACTGGCGGGATGGGGGTGGTGCTCTCCGCTTATGACCCACAGCTCGACCGCAAGGTGGCTGTGAAGATGCTCAAAGCAGCCGGTGTGGAGTCACAGGACACCGAAGCGGCGCGAGCACGCCTCGTGCGAGAGGCACAGGCGTTGGCTCGCCTCGCCCACCCGAACGTGGTCTCGGTCTTTGACGTCGGTACGGTGGACGACCAGGTCTTCATCGCCATGGAATACGTGCCCGGCCGCACCTTGTCGGGCTGGCTGAAGGAACGGCCGCGTCGCTGGCATGAGGTAGTCGCGCTCATCTGCGCCGCTGGCCACGGTCTGGCGGCCGCACACCGCGCGCACCTCATCCACCGCGACTTCAAGCCGGACAACGTCCTCGTCGGGCAAGATGAGCGGCCCCGGGTCACCGACTTCGGCCTCGTGGGCCGCGAGGGGCCCATCGGAGCGCCTCTCTCTACACCGGCGCAGGAAGAGATTGCCCAACCGCACTTCTCTTCGCTCCAACTCCCCATCACGAGCTCCGGCACAGTGCTCGGAACGCCTGCCTATATGGCGCCGGAGCAATTTCATGGCGGCCAGACGGTGGACGCGCGAGCAGACCAGTTCGCCTTCGCCGTCGTCCTCTGGGAGGCTCTCTATGGCCAGCGTCCCTTTGGGGGTACCAGTTACTTCGCGTTGCGGAAGAACGTTCTCGCCGGCGAGCTGATACCCCCGCCAGCAGAGGCGCAGGTACCTGAAGGACTCCACGCTCTTCTCTCTCGTGCCCTGTCGGTCGAACCTGACCAACGTTACGGGGAACTTGACGAATTACTGCGCGGTTTGACGGCGCGGCTGGAGCCCCAGCCCGCGCTCCAGCGCCGCCGGGTGTACGCGGTGGCCGCTGCGGCCGCGGTGTTGGCGGCCGGCGTGGCGGCGGCGGGGGTGACCCTCGCCCTGCGACCGGACCCCCGCTGCAAGGGCTCCGAACGGCTGCTCCAGGGAGTCTGGGACGCGGACCGGCGCGCGGCGATGAAGCGGGCGTACTCCGCCTACCCGGATGGCGAGACCAGCTTCGAGCGCACCGCCGGGGCGCTGGACGACTACGCCCGCCGATGGGCGGTCAGCCGCGACGACACCTGCGCCGCCACCCGCGTCCGCGGCGACCAGCCGGAGTCGGTGATGTCGCTCAAGATGGAGTGCCTGGATCTGCGTCTGCACGAGCTGCAGTACCTGACCACGCTGCTGGCCGCCGCCGACCAGAAGCTGGTGGAGCGCGGCGTGGACGCGGCCACCGGCCTGTCCAGCGTGCGCTCCTGCGCGGACGCCACATCGCTCACCCAGGAGGTACCGCTGCCGGAGGAGTCCAAGGCGCGCGAGGCCATCCGCCAACTGAAGGAGGATCTGACGGAGGTGAACGCGCTCCGCGGCGCCGGCCGCTACAAGCTGGCGCTGGAGAAGGTGACCGCGGCGGTGGAGCATGCGCGCTCGCTCGGCTATCCGCCGGTGGAGGCGGAGGCGCTACTGGTGCAGGGCTACCTGCTGGACAAGACGGGCGACAACGGCCGCGCCGCGGACGCGCTGCGCCTGGCGGTGCTGGCGGCGGACGCGGGGCGGTCGGACCGGCTGCGGGCCCGCGCCGCCATCGAGGCGGTGTTCGCCCTGGCGCTGCACCAGGACTATGCCCGCGCGGAGGAGTGGGCCTCCCAGGCCCAGGCGGTGCTGGACCGCAAGGTCGGCGACGCCGAGGAGCAGGGCGACCTGCTGGTGAACGTGGCCACGCTCCACTCGCGCGAGGGGCAGGACGCGGTGGCCGCCGCGGAGCTGGAGCGCGCCCGCCAGCTGCTCACCTCCGAGCTGGGTCACGACGACCCGCGGACGCTGAACGCCGCCGGCAACCTGGCCTACGTGTACCAGAAGCTGGGCCGGCTGGACGAGGCGCTCGCGCTGCTGCAGGAGACCACCACCTCGGCGCGGCGGCGGCTGGGCCCGGACCACCCGCTGCTGGTGCCCCGCCTGTATGCCACCGCCCTGGTCCAGCTCCAGCGGCACGACTATGGCTCCGCGCACCGGAGCATCGACGAGGTGCTACGGATCGCCCGCAAGCACATGGGCGAGCAGAACGTGCAGGTGGCCAACGCGCTGGAGATCAAGGCCACCATCTTCCAGGAGGAGCTCCACTACCAGGACGCGCTCGCCACCTACCGGCAGGCCTTGGCCATCCAGGAGAAGGTGCTGCGGCCAGGCGACCAGCTCTTCTCCTATTCCTACGATGGCATCGGCCAGTCGCTGCTGGGGCTGGGGCACCCGGAGCAGGCGCACCCGATGCTGGAGAAGGCGCTGGCCATCCGCGGCACGAACCCAGAGGACCTGGCCGACACCCACTTCGCCCTGGCGCGGACGCTCTGGCAGCTGGGCAAGCAGAAGGCGGCAGCGCTTCGCTACGCCGATCAGGCGATGGGCGAGTACCGGCGCGCCGGCAAGGCGGAACGCGCCGCGGGGGTGGAGGGCTGGCTGGCGAAGCGGAAGTGACAGAAGGCGCCCGGAGAAAGCGGCCCAGACGCTAGTGGGTGCCGTTGCCACCGCCGCCGCCGCCGGGCTTGGCCCACTTGGCGTTGTGCATGTACCCGGGAGTTGCGGAACGGCCCGACACCAGCGCCCGCGACGGCGGTTGCCCTTCCAGAGGCCCCGCCGTCTCCCGGATCTCCGCGACCATGCCCGTTGCCGCAAGGCGCAGGGCGCGTCGGTGGTCCATGCGTCCAGGCCCTGCACCGGCCGGCGTACCGGATGCGATCAGAGTCCACCCCGACGATCTGAAGGCGTTCATCGTGGGCAAGCGTGGATAGGTGCGGAGCCGGCGTTTCAGGTCCCCCGGCTCGAACCCGCGACCCTCATCTATGGAAGGGAGAGGCCGGGATCGTCCACTGGTCATGACGGCTCGCAAGCAGCTTTGCCCTTCTCCGTCGCACGCTTGAGGGTGGTAAATCATCTGCCTACCTGCTTGCTTGCCTACATACGTACGACTTCAGTCGTAGGTGGCCCTGCTCCAAAGGGAGGTGGTAAACGGTCGCCTTTCGACCGATCCGGGAGGTGCTGGAACAACGAGATACTCTCTGGCCGCGACCGACGGTTCGGCGCTGCGCTTGTCCCGGGGAACACATGACGCGTTTGCACTCAAACGGACTCGGATGGACTCTGTTAGCGATGTCGATTGGCGCGCTCTTGGCGTGCGGTGCCCAGCAGGAGGTGGAGATCAGTGCCACCAGCCAGGCGTTGACCAAATTCGACTGCCAGGGCTCGCTTTGCAATTGCAAAGATCCGGGGAACGACACGTACTGTAATAACGACGCCATCACCATTCCTGATTCCACCTACGTGGTATATGACTACTCCGGCGGGAGCCGCTATGTGCTGGCGTACGTGGAGTTGCGACACTCGAACCACTGCAAGACGAACTGGTCGAAGGTCACCTTCCCGAATGGGCCAGCATCCACGAAGGTCTGGCTGGCTACCACCTCCGGCTCGAAGATTTCATGCACGAAGTATCCTTCGTCGGGATACGTGACCGTGGTGAATGCACACGGCGACATGTACTTCGGAGTCACCCGAGCGTGCGCCTATGTTCCGACCTCCTACGGTTCCGTGAATGCGTGCACCGCCGACTACGATTCCAACAAGAATTACTGAGAACGCTGGCGACTCCGGGGCCGGTTAGGTATGCAGGTAACCGTCCGGCCGAGGGTGCGCAAGCGCTGGCCGAGCGCGAGCGATTCGCACCGCCCGCTGACCGCGCTACGCCGCGAGCGCCGTCGTCTGCAACCGGCTCGCCTGACCGGGCGCCCGTTTCCTGCGCAGGAGCGCGTCGAGCGACCACGGGCCGGGGCCCGCCGCCAGCAGGAAGGCGACGGACGCGATCTGCGCGTAGTCCGAGCGGATCTCGTGGAGCACGGCCCAGATCCCAACCTGTGGCAGCGCCGGCGGTTTCGGCAGCGGTGAGGTCCCGTAATACAGGGCGATCTTCGTGGACAGCATGGCGACGATCATCTCGATGATGAACGGAATGCTGATCAGGCGCGTGCCGAGCCCGCTCATGAGCAGCACACCACCGGCGATCTCCAGCACGGCGACGGCCGGCGCCAGCACCTCCGGCACCGGCATCCCCAACTTCGTGAACCGGCCCACCCCCTGGTTGACGTAGACGAACTTCAGGATGCCTTCCCAGAAGAACACTCCACCGGCCATCAGCCGGATGAGGAAGGTGGCCCTCGGGCCCGAGGTCGGCGGCTGGGTGAAGAAGCGAAACAGCGAATCGAGGTTCACAGCGATATTTCTCCTTTCCTGCCGTACCAACGCAGAGCGCTGAAAAGGGTTCCACGCGCGCGGCGCCGCCGGGTCGGGAACCGTTTGGGCGAGTCGCTCGTTGGACAACGGGAAGGTGGCGAGTTACTGATGGCCCGACCTTGGCGCACATCGACGCCAGCGAGGTACTCGCGCACGCGGATGGGCTCTACAACTTCGCCCGCTGGCTCTGCGCGGACGCCGCGGAGGCGGAAGACCTCGTCCAAGAAACCTACGCGCGGGCGCTGGCGTCTGCGCACCAGTTCCAGCCGGGCACCTCTCTCCGCGCCTGGTTGTTCCGGATCCTCCGAAATGCCTTTCTCGACCGCCGGCGCCGTGCCGCGCCTACCATCAGCGGGGAAGAGCCCTCCGATGACGTGCTCGGGGACGTCTCGACCGACGAGCTCGGGCAGGAGCAGGTCCGCCGCCTGGTCGCAGCGGACGTGGCCGCGGCCGTGCATGACCTCCGCGAGCCGTTTCGAACCGTCGTCCTCCTCGACATGGAAGGCTTCACCGACGCCGAGAGCGCAAATATCCTGGGATGCTCGGAGGGCACCGTGAAGTCGAGACTCTCGAGGGCGCGCGCGAGACTGCGCTCCCAGCTCGCGGCGTACGGGCCACGGCCATGACCTGCGATACCGCGCGCGGCCTGATCCTCGACGCGATCAGGGGGCGCCTCCCGGACGCCTCCGCGCGGGAGCTGCGCCAGCACCTGGAGACGTGCGCTGCCTGCCGGGCCTTCGAGGCGAGCGAGCGCGCCCTCAGCGAGGCCCTCGACACCAAGCTGCCTCAGTACGCCGCGCCGCTGGCGCTGAAGCGTCGGCTCCAGGGGATCTGGCCTCACGCGGCGGCCCCGGTCCGGGCGCGGCGGTGGAGCTCCCCGCTGGCGCGCATGGCCGCGGTGGCGGCAGCGGTCGCGGTGGTCGCGGGGGGCGCCGGTTCGGTGCTGGCGACGCGCTCCGCGGAACGGGAGCGGCTGGCGGGGGAGTCGGTCAACGACCACCTGCGCCTGCTGGCCGGCGCGCCGCTGGCGACGGTGACGGGTGGATTGCACGAGGTGAAGCCGTGGTTCGGCGGGAAGCTCGACTTCGCGCCGTCCCTCCGCTTCGCGGGCGACGAGGATTTTCCGCTCCTGGGTGGAGCGGTGGAGCGTTTCCTCGATCGGCCGGCGGCGGTGTTCGTGTTCCAGCGGCGCCTGCACAAGGTGTCGCTCTTTGTGATGAGCCTGCCCGGGCTGGATTTCCCGCTCCGCCCGACCTCTCGCCCGGTCAGAGGGTTCAATGTCGTGCTCTGGCAAGCGAACGATCAGGGATACGCGCTCGTCTCCGATCTGAACCTGGACGAGTTGCTCCAGCTCCAGAAGCGGATCGCGACCGCCGGTCCGTGAAAACACCTCGAATCCCCAGCTGGAGTCCTCAACGAGCAGCACGCCGTTCGACACCGGGCTACACCCTCCGGCCTCGCCCTGGGGCGTGCCCACGGCGATGAAGGCGACCTGCGCGCCATCCAGTGCGGGGGTCCACCTGTGGGACGGCAGCTCGCCTGCGCGCGGGGGCATGCTCAGCCACTGACGCCCGACGTGGTGTACCGACGCCGGACACCTTGCCCCGTGCTCAACGCCCCCGACGTCGTCTGGCCGCACGCCACCGTGGACGCCGGCTCGGGGTATGCACCCGCGACCGCGTGACGTGAGGCCGGGCGGTACCGACGCGGAGACGTCCAGCGGCCCGCTTTGGCATCTGGGAGTCGGCCCTGGGCTGGCAATTCTCTTGCTTGTGGTCCGGCTTTCGGCGCCCGCAATAACAAAGGCCGAATCCGCTGAGATTTCCTCAACAGCTCCGGCCTTCTTGCCGCATGACCTGCCGGGATTCGAACCCGAGTTCGTGCCGTGAGAGGGAGCATGGATGTATCGGATGGGTTGTCACCGCTTCCCATCCCTTCAGAACCATTCCGGAAGCCCGGAGCCGATGGAAACAGACCCACGCGCTGCCACGCGGTGCGAACAGAACTTTGGTCCGCCGGTGGTCCGGCCTGGTCCGCCGGGGCGCTCGCGGTGGAGCTCTCTGCCGCCGCGTAAGGCTCGACGAACGCGGGCGCGGTGGGGAGCGCGGCCACCGCTTCGCGCAGATCCTCCACGGTCAAGTGACCGTAGGTGCCGAGGGTGGTGTTGATGCTGGCGTGCCGCAGGATCCGCTGCACCCGGTGGGCGTCCACCTTCGCGCGTAGCAGTAACGTGGCTGTTGAATGTCTCAGGCAATGAAATCTCATCTCCCGAGGGATTGCCCGCGGCCACATCTTCATCCCGCACACGTCGCAGCGCCGGAGCGTGCTGTCCGCGTGGCGCTCGGCGTGGGGCTTGCCGTTCGCCTTGCAGCGGCGGCACACGTGCTCCCAGCTCTCCACCAGCCCGGCCCTGACCAGTGCGGCGCGCAGCACCCGCTGAGGAGTGGTCTCCTCCGTGCGCATGGAGCCGTCCGCCGCGGGGAACACGTAGGCGCTGGTGGAGCGCCGAATCGCGTCCTCCAGGTACGGCACCAGCGGTTCCGCGATGGGGATGGCGTCCGCGTGGCCACCTTTGGTCGTGTCACGGTCGTAGGACCGGCTCACGAGCAGGACGCGGCCGGGCAGGTCGACGTCCGACTTGAGCAACCCGCACAGCTCTCCCTTGCGCAGCCCGGTCCAGAGCGCCGCCGCAAACAGGTTGCGCCAGTCCGCATCCACGCAAGAGAGGAAGATCGGCACCTCCTCAGCGCGAAGGGTGTTGTAGACGCGCTTGGGGACCCGACGGGTCTCGACGTCGGAAACCGGGTTCGGGCCGGTCCACACCTTCGCCTTCCGGGCGCGTGAGAAAGCGGCGTGCAGCGAGGAACGCAGCCGGTTGATCGACGCCGGCGCCGCGCCGCCGCGCTCCACGTCGGCGAGCAACTCCTCGATTCGGTCTGACGTGACGCGGGTCAGGGGCTCCGCCCCGAGCGCGTGAGCGCAGACGTGGAGCTCCAAGCGCTGGCGCTCGTTCCGTCCGCCGCTCGGGTAGCGCTTCTTCAGCCACCAGCGGCACAGCTCCGCGAGCGTCATGGTGGAGTCGGTCGGGCGGGCTTCAAGGCCGAGCTGCTGGCGCTCGGCGGTCCGCTCCAGGTCCGCGGCCAGGCGCTTCGCCTCTCCCTTCGTGGCGCATGTGGTTCGCCGCTTCCGCCAGCGCCCCGCGCCGTCCTTGAACTTCACCACCCATCCGCCGTCTTCGTTGTAGACCGTCGCCATCACTTCCTCCGGGGCGGGCCGCGCTTGCGCTGCGGCTCCGCTGGCAAGTAACCCTTCTCGGTGCACCACTCGGTCAGGATGCGGACGACCATCCCGGACAGGCTGCGCCCGTGATCGTCTTCGCCTGCCTTGCGCACGGCCTCCTTGACGTCGGCCGGCAATCGAATGTTCAGCACGGCATCTCTCCTCATTGCCTCCACATGTAACACAGTTAGAGTCATAGCGTCGATCCCGCCGCCGATGATGCAAGGCGAGCGCCGGAGGCGGGCTCACCGAGCGCCCACGCCCTGACCTCAACCGGTACGAACCTCAGCAGGGCGCCGACGCGGCGGCAGGGAACCTCGCCGCGCTCGGCGGCCTTGTAGACGTAGCTGGTAGAGACTTGCAGGAAGGCGGCCACGTCTCGGACGGTCCATAGCCTCTCAGCGGTCTCGTTCGGGCGCTCAGCGGTCATGGCCGGCCCCGTGTGCAACCACCGTGGCAACCCTGCTCAGCGAGGGGCAGAGGTTCGCCCTGGTGGTCAATGCTGACCAGCCGCCGATCAGAACTGGCGACCACTTGTGACAGGATCGGCAACGGCTTCGCACGCCGCGCGATCCGCCAGTTTGCCAACCGCGCCATTACCAGCCGCGGCACGGCGGGGGCGCGTTGCGCTGCAACGATGCCCGCCCAGGTCGCCATGCTGGTGGCCAATAGTGCGAGGCATCCGCGGCCGGAGACGGGGCGTCCATGAGCGCGGACGGATTCCGGCCGTGGTGCGCGGCTCGGTCGAGTGGAGGGTTGCTCTTGTCGTCTTCCCATAAGCAAGAGAATTGCCAGCCCAGGGCCGGCCGCAGGTGCCAGACCGGGCACCCCGGATGATGCGGTCACTGCGTGCGGCGGGCTCGGCGGTGGACGCCTTGGCGTGTCGTCATCAATGGTGCCCCGGGTCCCGTCCGGGCTGCGAGGAGTCGAGGGGGCCACGCGCGGTGCAGGCGTTCCCGAGTGACCGCCCCCGAGGTCCCATCATGGGATTGTGTCGGGCGTGCGCAGTCGTGAGGTCAAATCCCGCCAGGGTCACCATCTTCCGGCCGCCCTAGATCGCGCAGGATGCGGCGGAGCGCTTCGCGACACTCTACGAGGAAACGTTCTTCCGAAGACCCGGGCTGCATCGCCTCCAAGTGACTCAGGACGTCGATGGCAATTCGAATGGAGGCGAGCGCCTCCTCGTGCCTCCCAAGGTCGACCAACAGGGTCGACATCGCGCGGGCGTGATAGGCAGCGTGGATCCAGTCTTTCTCCAGCCCCCGCTTCATGAGCGGGGCGAAGGCGACAGAAGGGTTTTCCTCCTGAGCCTGGAGAAACCTCACCCAGATTAATTGCTCCGTCGCGACCGCGAACTCCGTCGCAGCCGCCAGGCCCCTCATGGTCGTCTCGGCCAGGTAGACCAGTGTGCCCTGAACTGCCGTGGCGGCCTCCACGACGTCCACCGCGGTGCTGATGAGCAGATCCACATCTGGGAGGTTCAGGCTCGCGCGCAACCGGCCGGTCGCCTCCAGCAGAGCGGTAACCAACTTCCCGGGTCGATCGCCGAGCGTGCCGCCCGCAGCGATGGCGGCCTCCAGCATTGAGTGAGCTAGGTCCAGGATGGCCGCCGGCGCCGCGTGGCGCGCGCGCTGGAGCTTCTCCGCCCGCCCGACCAGCGCCTCCAGAGTTTGCGCGTAGCGTCGCGCGAGTTCGTGGATCTGGTCGCTGGACGCCTGGAACTCCGGACCCCAGGATAGTGACGCCAGGTACGACGGAAGCTCCGATGAGTGGTGCTCTCGTTGCGCGAGTTGCGTCATCGAGAATTTCAACGTCCTCGCTAGCGCATCGCGGGTCTCATCCTGGATCTCAGCAGCACCCCGGTACAGGGTTCTCAGGACGTGAGGCGCGCATGCCAGCAGAGTGTGCCATCGCCGGGTCCTCACGGCTCGGTCCACCACGGCCGCGACGGACCGGTAGACCTTCGCCCAGTCCGCTGCGCGGAGCGGCGCAACGCTCCGGAGGAAGTCTCCCAGCACCCGGTGCATGGAGCCGAAGAGTTCCGTCGGGTCCCCGCTCCCACCCGCAACCATCCTGCCCACGAATGATCGGGCGACGAGAGTAGCGCGCGTCGCTGGGCCGATCTCCAGCTCCTGGACGAGCTCCATGGGGATCGGCGACGGAGCGAGGACCGCGAGGAGCGCAGCAGCGTGCTGCGCGTCGGGCGCCAGTCTCTGGTACGAAGCGCTCAAGGCTTCGGTGACGCCCCGGAGGGAGCCGGGCGGAACGTGAGGCCGGATGGCATCCATCTGCGCGTCGAGCGCCGCCGTCTGCCCCTCCGAGCTCGCCGCCAGGCGAGCGAGTTCGCTCACTGGGAGCGAACCGAGTTCGATGGCCGCGCCCAGCAGCGTCAACGCCAGGGGCAAGCCACCGACCCAGTCGGCGACGGCGTCAGAGGTCGCCGATTCGATTCCCGGCGTGAGGAGTTGGGCCGCCGCGCCGCGATCGAGACCGTCCAGGGTGATCGCAGTCGTGCGCTCGCCGGGGCTGAGCCGGGTCCGACACGTCACCAGCACCGCCACATTTCCGATCGCCGGGCACCACCGGGAGAGGGGGGAGGGCGTGATACCCGATGGAGCCTCTGGGACATCGTCGATGATGAAGAGCATGGGGGCGGTGGCTGCAGCCCGCCGCACCGCCAGGGTCAGTTCGCTGGCTATTTCACCCCGCTTCCGCTGGAAGGCCGGCAGACCCGGTGCGGTGGGGTTCAGGGCCTGAAGGATGCCGTGGTGCTGCGACTCCAGATCCTCCTCAGCATCGATCCAGAACACGCCACCCGGGAACCGCCGTGGTCCCAGACGGTGGAAGTACTCCAGCGCCAGCCTGGTCTTCCCGACGCCACCGGCACCCTCGATCACAACAGTGGGAGCTGAGCCGGCCGTGCTCAAGGCGTGATCGACCTGCCAGAGATCGCGCGCGCGGCCAACGAACCGATCTCCAAGCGACGGAGGCACACGCCAGGGAAAGACCCTAGGCACCCGAGCCGGTGGGGCGGGTGGACGGTTCGCCGAGCGTTCCAAGAGCCGGCGGCGTACCGCTACCATGGGCTGGCCGAGTGCCGCGTAGGAGTCGCGCAGCGCGGGCACGGGTTCTTGCAGTCGGCAGCGCACTAACGCCGCGACGGCCGGCGTGTCGCCTGACAGCGTCCAGGAGATCGCCTGGATCTCGGGCGGAAACCGATCCAGGGGCGTGGTTTCCGCGCCCTGTGGAAGAACGACCACCAGGTGCGCGAGGTACGGAGCCGGATCGCGATGGGCTGCCAACGCGAGTGCGTACGGTCCCAACGCGGCGTCCAGCTCCCAGTCGCAGTACCAGCTCCGAAAGTAGGCGTCGTCCGCGAATACAACCACGATGCGGCTGTCGAGGAGCGTCTCCGCCAGGCGAACCGGAAATGGGTCGCCAGATTGGAGATCGTCCTGATCCAGGAACGATGTGGCCGGCAGCGCGGCGTGGAGCGCCCGTGCCTCCAGCGCGCTGGCACCGCGCGCGTACGAGATGAAGACCTGGATAGGATTTTCACTCACCGGAACCGGAAGGATAGGAGTGGAACGATGACGGGTACATCCCCGCTGCTGCTGGATCTGTAAGGGCATCGCCAGGCATTTTCCCCAGCGCTGGTGGTGAACCACGGCACCCCGCCGCGCAGGCCCGAGCTGCCGCCACGGTGGCGTGCGCCGGGCCTGCGGGGCGTTGAGTGTGGGCGAGGTGTCCGGCGTCGGTACACCAGGCCCGGCGTCACGTGGCTGCGCACGGCCGCGCGCGCGGGCCCGAGCTGCTATCCATTGGCGTGCACTGGGGCGTGCGGGGCGTTGAGTGCGGTCGAGGTGTCCGGCGTCGGTACACCACGCCCAGCGTCACGCGGCTGCGCAGGCGTGCGCTCGGGCCCGAGCTGCCGTCCACGGGTGGCGCGCGCCGGGGCGTGCGGGCGTTGAGCGTGGGCGAGGTGTCCGGCGTCGGTACACCAGGCCGGGCGTCACGCGGCTGCGCAGGCGTGTGCGCAGGCCCGAGCTGCCGTCCACGGTGGCGCGCGCCGGGGGCGTGCAGGGCGTTGAGCGCGGGCGAGATGTCCGGCGTCGGTACACCAGACCCGGCCGTCACGCGGCGGCGCACGGCCCGCGCAGGCCCGAGTTGCGTCCACGATGGCCCCCCGAAGGGTGGCAGCGCCGGGGTTCCCCGTGCGGCCCGAGCAACGGGGGCGACCGATTCTCGCCCCCCGCGCGCTGCCGTAGCTCACCCCACTTGGACGATGGTGACCTGCACCGCGGGCAAGGTGCTCTGGTTCGAGCCTGAGCTCGGAATGGTCGGTGGCGTGGCGATGGTGCAG
>Ga0134122_10000110_pt1 | contig 45196 bp, 48 predicted proteins | sample KB302_FD_96461 | JGI IMG/M metagenome (GOLD analysis project Ga0134122, IMG submission 96461) | Terrestrial soil microbial communities without Nitrogen fertilizer from Kellogg Biological Station, Michigan, USA - KB3-0-2 | ecosystem: Environmental > Terrestrial > Soil > Unclassified ... | reverse complement strand
GAGCGGGAGCTTTACGACCTGAGGACGGATCCCCACGAGCTCAGCAACAAGGCGGGATCGGCCGCGTACGCCGAACGGGAGCACAGTCTTGCTGCGCGACTGGATCTCCTTGGTGACTGCTCAGGCGTGGAGGGCCGCGATCCGCCAGCGCTCGTCCCGTACTGCGAGTAGCCGGCGCCACACCACTTCCCTCCGGTGACCGAGCCCCCAACACCGTTTCGGAAGCGCCTGCCGATACCGGTCCTCGCCACGGTGGGCGTGACCGTCGCGCTGGTGGTCGCTGCCCCGGGAAGGCCTTCGGTTGCCCCCGGTCAGGTGGCTGCGGCCCAATCGCGGCCCAACGTGCTCGTCATCGAGACCGACGATCAGACCGCGCGATCGCTGCGGTTCATGCCCAAGGTCAACTCGTTGATCGTCAAGAAGGGGGTGCTGTTCAAGAACAGCTTCGTCAATTACTCGCTCTGTTGCCCCTCCCGTGCAACGTTTCTGACCGGGGAATACGCGCACAACCATGGCGTGCTTGGCAACGCCCCTCCGAGCGGCTTCGGCCGCTTCGAGGCCCTGCACGGAAACAACAACCTCGCGGTTTGGCTGCAGAACGCCGGCTACCACACCGCGCTGATCGGTAGGTACCTCAACGGCTACTCAAACAACCCGCCCGTGCCCCTGGGCTGGTCGGAGTGGGACGCGGCCGCCCCACAGTCGAACAGGTTCTATGACTACACGCTGAACCACAACGGGACTCTCGTCCAACGCGGCCAACGGCCGGTCGACTTCAAACAGGACGTGCTGACTCGAAAGGCCGTCCGCTTCGTCAACGACCGGGCACCGAAGCCGAAACCCTTCTTCCTCTGGCTCACGTACACGGCACCGCATTTTGGCGGCCCGTGGCGGAATCCGCACCGGCCCTTCAATTGCAACCACCGCACCGCGAAGCCGGCGCCCCGACACGCGCACGCGTTCGACTCCAAGCGGTTGCCGAGGCCCCCGAACTTCAACGAGGCGGACGTCTCCGACAAGCCGGTCGAGATCAGGAGCCGGAAACTGCTCGACTCGGGTCAGGTTGTGAGCATCCGGCGCAAGTACCGGTGCGAGTTGGAATCGCTGCTGTCGGTGGACGATGGTGCGAGCAAGGTCGTCCGGGCGTTGAGGGCGAAGGGGGAGCTCAACAATACGTTGATCGCCTATACGTCGGACAACGGCTATTTCCACGGAGAGCACCGGATCCCGAAGGAGAAGATGCACATCTACGAGGAGTCGATCCGGGTCCCCCTTGCGATGCGTGGCCCAGGCATCCCGCGGGGCGGCAGGATCAGCGACTTGGCCATCAACGCCGACCTGGCACCGACGATCGTCGACGCAGCGAATGCGCATCCGGGCTTGGTGATGGACGGGCGCTCGCTGATCCCGGTCGCGCGGCACCCCGGCATCGAGCGTGGACGCCAGCTGCTGATCGAAGAGCCGACCTTCGAGGCGATCCGGACCAAGCGCTACATGTACGCCGAGCACGACACCGGCGAAACGGAGCTCTACGACCTGCGGAAGGACCGATTCGAGCTTCGAAGCCGCCACCACGCCCCCGCCTATGCATCCGTCATGGCGCAGCTCGCGATCCGCCTACACGAACTGCAGAGCTGCGCCGGTGCCGGCTGCCGGGTCCATCAACAGGACCCTCAGCCTCAGGCATCGAGCGGCTTTCGACCAGCGGGGCGGCCTCGGTAACCGAGGCCATTGCTACCCTGCGGTGGCAGGCGGACCTGCCTGCCTCGCCAGCTCGATCTCTCACGCAGAGAAGGCCTACATGATCCTGACTGAGCGGCCTTTCCCGGACCGCGACGGCCCGCGCGATGAATGCGGGGTGTTCGGCGTGTACGCCCCCGGGCACGACGTCGCCCGGCTCGCGTACTTCGGCCTCTACGCACTCCAGCACCGCGGCCAGGAGTCGGCTGGGATCGCCACCTGCGAGGGCGGTCACATCACCACCCTGCGCGATACGGGGCTGGTTTCGCAGGTGTTCGACGAGCAGAAGCTGCAGGCGCTCGAGGGCGACATGGCGATCGGACACGTTCGCTACTCGACCACCGGCGGGGGCTCGTGGGAGAACACCCAGCCCGTGTGGCGGGACGACGGGCGTGAGCTGGCCCTCGCCCATAACGGAAACCTGACCAACGCCGTCGAGCTCTACAACGAGCTGAGCGAGCGGGGGCTCGAGTTCCGCGGCACGTCGGACTCCGAGATCATCGCCACCCTGCTGTCAGTGGAGGAGTCACGGCCAATCGAGAACGCGGTCGCGGCCGTGATGCCCCGCCTTGCGGGCGCCTACTCCACCGTAGTGATGACCAAGCGGGCGGTGGTCGCCTTCCGGGATCCGCACGGCGTGCGCCCGCTATCGCTTGGCAAGATCGGTGACCGCTACTGCGTGGCCTCGGAGAGCTGCGCCTTCGACATCATCGGCGGCGAGTTGCTGCGCGAGGTCATGCCGGGCGAGCTGATCTCGCTGACCGAGGACGGCATCGAGACACGCCAGGTGGTGCCCTCGAACCGCCCCGCCCACTGCGTCTTCGAGCACATCTACTTCTCGCGGCCTGACACGCGCCTGGGGGGCCGTGTCCTGCAGCAGGTGCGGGGCCGCATGGGCGAGATCCTCTGGCGCGAGTCGCCTGTCGACGCCGATCTGGTGATCTCGGTGCCCGACTCGGGCAACCCCGCGGCCAACGGCTTCGCGCGAGCCTCGGGCATCCACCAGGACGACGGCCTGATCAAGAACCGCTACGTGGCGCGAACGTTCATCCAACCGGGGCAGGAGCTGCGAAAGCATGGTTTGCGAATGAAGTTCAACCCCCTTCCGGAAATCGTCGCCGGCAAGCGCGTCGTCGTGGTCGACGACTCGATCGTGCGCGGCAACACGACCCGCCAGATCGTCCGCATGCTGAAGGACGCCGGCGCGAGTGCGGTCCACCTGAGGATCTCGTCGCCGCCGATTCGCCATCCCTGTCACTACGGGATCGACATGTCCACCAGCGAGGAGATGATCGCGCACGACCGCACGGTGGAGCAGATCGCCGACGAGCTGGGCGCCGACTCCCTGGCCTACCTATCCATGGAGGGCGTCTACGAGGCCGTGGGGGGGTCCGCAGAGGGTCATTGCGATGCCTGCTTCACCGGCAACTATCCGCTTGGCGACGGTGGCCGGGGGAATGGCAAGTTCGCGCTCGAAGTGACCGCCGCCGCCGCGTCTGGTTCTAGCGGTAGCGACTGAGTGGCCTTCCGGATCGCCGTTCTCGCCTCCGGCACGGGGACCAACCTCCAAGCGATCCTCGACCGGTTGCACGGTCGGGACGGGATCGAGGTGGCTTGCGTCGCCTCCAACAAGCCGGACGCGAGGGCGCTGGAGCGGGCGCGCACGGCGGGCGTGGAGACGAAGGTGTTCGAGCGCGAGGGGCACCCGGACCGGGCATCTCGTGACGCCGCGCTCGCCGACTGGCTCGCGGAGCGGGAGGTCGACCTGATCGTTCTCGCCGGATACATGGAGCTCCTGTCCGGCGAGTTCGTGAACCGGTTCCGAAACCGAATCGTCAACGTGCATCCTGCGTTGCTTCCCTCCTTCCCGGGCCTGGATGCCGTCGGGCAGGCGCTCACTCACGGGGTACGCGTCACCGGGGTGACCGTGCATCTGGTCGACGAGGGGGTCGACTCCGGTCCGATCGTCTTGCAGCAGGCGATACCGGTGCCATACACTCGCGGCCGCGCCCAACTGGAAAAGGAGATCCACCGCGTCGAGCACGAGCTGCTCCCCGAGGCGATCCGGTTGATCGCCGCTGGGGCGGTCCGGGTCGACCCGGATAATCCGCGAGTCGTCGACGTCGATGCCGAGGCAAGCGAATAGGCATGGCTGATCCGGTGCGGACCGGCGGTCGGAGCGAGCCCTCGGTGGCCGCGGAGGGCGCCACCGAGGTACGCCGGGCGCTGATCTCGGTCTCCGACAAGACCGGGGTCGTCGATTTCGCGCGTGGCCTGGCGGGATTGGGGATCGAGATCATCTCCACGGGCGGCACCGCGGCGGCGCTGCGGGATGCGGAGCTGGAGGTGCATGACGTGGCCGCGCTGACCGGGTCGCCGGAGATTCTCGACGGGCGAGTGAAGACGCTGCATCCGCGCCTCCACGCGGCGCTGCTCGCCGTCCGTGACGATCCCGAGCACATGGCCACTTTGGAGGCCGAGGGGATCGAGCCGATCGACCTGGTCTGCGTCAACCTCTATCCCTTCGAGCGGACCGTCGCCCGGCTGGAGGTGGACGAAGAGGAGGCCGTCGAGAGCATCGACATCGGCGGCCCGACGATGATCCGCGCCGCAGCCAAGAACCACCGCTCTGTCGCCGTGGTCGTCCAGCCTGAGAGCTACGACGCCGTGCTCGCTGAGCTGGAGGATTCGGACGGGCGCATCTCAGCCGGCACCCGGCACTGGCTGGCCAATGAGGCATTTGCCTTCACGGCCCGCTACGACGCGGCGATCAGCCGCTGGTACGGGCTGCGCTACGAGTCCTATCCGGGTCACTGGGTCATGGCACACGAGAAGTTCCTCGACCTCTCCTACGGCGAGAACCCACACCAGAAGGCGGCGTTCTACGTGGACGTGGGCGCTCGCAGCCACGTGCTCTCCAGAGTGGCCAAGCTCCACGGACGGGCGCTCTCGTTCAACAACCTGCTCGACCTGGACTGCGCCCGGCGCCTGCTCGACGAGCTCGACCAGGCGGCATGTGTGATCGTCAAACACAACAACCCGTGCGGGGTCGCCGTCGCGGAAGAGATCAGCGACGCCTACGAGAGGGCGCTCGCCTGCGATCCCGTGTCGGCCTTCGGCGGCGTTATCGCCGTAAATCGCTCGGTCGATCGGGCGCTGGCAGAGCGACTGCACGAGCGCTTCATCGAGGTTCTGTTCGCGCCTGCCTACGATCCGGACGCACTGGATGTGCTGAAGCAGAAGGAGGCGGTGCGACTGCTCGAGGGGACCGAGCAGCGCAACCACGAGCCGGGCGAGCGCGACGTAAAACGGGTGCGCGGCGGGCTTCTGGTCCAGGATCCCGACCGGATCGACGAGGAGCGCGAGACCATGCAGGCGGCCACCGGGGCGCACCCGGAGGGGGGCCAGTGGGAGGACCTGTGGTTCGCGTGGAAGGTCTGCCGGCACGTTCGTTCGAATGCAATCGTGATCGTCAAGGACGGGGCAACACTGGGGATCGGAGCTGGGCAGATGAGCCGGGTCGATTCGGTGAGAATCGCCATCGAAAAGGCGCGCCAGGCCCGCGGCGAGGACGCCGAATCGCTCCTGGCGGGATCGGTGCTGGCCTCCGACGCGTTCTTTCCGTTCCCCGACGGGCCCCAGCTGGCGATCGACGCGGGCGTCGCGGCGCTGGTTCAGCCGGGAGGCTCAGTGCGGGACGCCGAGGTGATCGCAGCCTGCGACGAAGCGGGGGCGGCAATGGTGTTCACCGGGCGGCGGCATTTCCGGCACTGAGCAGCGGCCAGCCATGCCCAAGCTGCACGTGCTGCGCGTCTTCTGCGACGAGGGCGGAGGCGGAGGCAATCCGCTCGGTGTGTTCCTCGACGGGGCCGAGGTCCGGGCGGAGGATCGACCGGGGATTGCCGCGGAGCTCGGCTTCAGCGAAACGGTGTTCGTCGACGATGCCCGCCGCGGCGGGATGCGCATCTTCACTCCGGCGGTGGAGCTGCCGTTCGCCGGCCATCCGGTGGTGGGAACGGCCTGGCTCCTGGGAAGGGAGCGCAGTACGGTCAGAGCGCTGCGGCCGCCGGCGGGCGAGGTTCCGGTACGCGAGGGGGACGGGCTGACCTTCGCGGCCGGCCGGCCGGAGTGGGCGCCGGCGTTCGAGTTCGTGCAGGTCGAATCGGCGACCGACGTTGAGACGCTGCGCGGGCCTCCGGAGGGCATGGACTCAGTTGGGGTCTGGGCCTGGATCGACGAGGGCGCGGGGGTGATCCGCGAGCGGCTGTTCGCCCCGCGCTACGGGCTCGACGAGGATGAGGCGACCGGGTCCGCCGCGATCACCCTCTCGGCGCGCCTCGGCCGGGCGCTGGAGATCCGCCAGGGCGCCGGCTCCCGCATCGTCGCCCGCCCGCTCGGCGACGGGATGGTGGAGATCGGCGGCCGCGTGGAGCTCGACGAGGTGCGGGAGCACGACGTCTGAGAAGTGGGGGCGCTGGGAATCGAACCCAGAACTGCTCGTTGTCTCCAGGACCTCCCCTGGAGAGATCGCGCCATCATGTAAACGCCCCCGTGGCGTAATGGATAACGCGTCGGCCTTTTAAGCCGAAAGATGCCGGTTCGAATCCGGCCGGGGGCATTGTCTCGTCCGCACCCCATGGGAACATGTGTTCGATGCCATCCCGACGTGCTCCGCCACCAGTTCCTTTGGTGGCCAAAGCCGGAAGACCTCCAGATCCGAGTCGCAAGTGCCCAGTTGAGGTGCGTGTCTGCCGGCACCACGGCTTGACCGAGTTCGGCGGATATTCCCACGGCAAAGACGGAGCTCTGCGATGGCGATGCAAGCGATGTGTGGGCGAAGCCGTGACGCGTCGCAAGCAGAAGGTGAAACTGTTGCTGGTAGACGAAGCGGGGGGATGCTGTGCGATCTGCGGATATGACCCCTGCATTCTCAACCTTCACTTCCATCATGTCGATCCCGCCGAAAAGTCGTTCGTATTGAGTTCATCCACGACAATGTCGCTGGCCGCCTACCGGGAAGAGCTCCAGAAGTGCGTCCTGGTCTGCGCCAACTGCCATGGTGAGATCGAGGCCGGACTCCTCGTCAGCCCCCCAGCCGGTGCGACATTCGAGGACGTGTCCTACCGGTACGCATCGCCCCATCAGGTCGAAGGCTGAGCGCCCCCCGGGCCTACCATGGCTCGAGATGGCGAGCCGGAAACTGAGCGCATACGAGAGGAAACGCTCGTTCGAAAAGACCCCCGAACCGCGCGGCGGCAAGAGGGCGAAGCGAGCCAAGGGCAACCGCTTCGTGGTCCACGAGCACCACGCGCGGCGGCTGCACTGGGACCTGCGGCTCGAGCACGACGGCGTCCTGGCCTCCTGGGCCCTGCCCAAGGGGGTGCCGCCGGACCCGAAGGAGAACCGGCTCGCCGTCCGCACGGAGGACCACCCGCTCGAGTACCTCGAGTTCGAGGGGCAGATCCCGAAGGGTGAGTACGGCGCAGGGAAGATCGAGATCTGGGACCGCGGCACCTACGAGGCCGAGAAGTTCCGCGACGACGAGGTGATCCTCGTCTTCGCCGGGAAGCGGGTGAAGGGGAAGTACGCGCTCTTCCAGACGAAGGATGACAACTGGATGATCCATCGCATGGATCCACCGCTCGATCCCGAGCGCGTGCCGATGCCCAAGCACCTGAAACCGATGCTCGCCACCCTCTCGACCCGCCTGCCGACCGACGAGGAGACGTGGGCTTACGAGCTCAAATGGGATGGGGTCCGCGCGATCGCCTACAGCGATGGTGGACATCTGCGGCTGGAGAGCCGCAACCTGCGCGAGATCACGTCGCACTACCCGGAGCTGCGGGCCCTGGGCCCCGTGCTCGGCGCTCGCGACGCGGTGCTCGACGGGGAGGTTGTCGCCTTCGACGACGACGACCGGCCCAGCTTCGAGCTGCTCCAGAGCCGGATGAACCTCGCCTCCGAAGCGGCAGTCCGCCGCCGCATGGCGGACCGCCCCGTCACCTATCTGATCTTCGACCTCCTCTACCTCGACGGACGCTCGCTCATCGACCTGCCCTACACCGAACGCCGCGACCGGCTCGAAGGGCTGGAGCTCGACGGGCCCAGCTGGCAGACGCCTGCCCATCACCGCGGCAAGGGGAAGGCGCTCCTGCGCCTGACTGAAGAGCGCGGCCTCGAGGGCCTGGTGGCCAAACGCCTCAACAGCCGCTACCTGCCGGGGCGGCGCAGCCGCGCCTGGCTGAAGGTGAAGAACGTGCTCCGACAGGAGTTCGTAGTCGGCGGCTGGCTACCCGGGCAGGGCCGGCGCGAGGGCACGATCGGCGCCGTTCTCGTCGGCTACTACGAGGACGGCGACCAGGGGCCGCGGCTGCATTACGCCGGCCGGGTCGGCTCCGGTTTCAGCGAGGAGACGCTTCGGGAGCTCGGCAGACAACTCGAGCCGCTGCGCCGCACGACGACCCCCTTCGAGGGCCGTCAGCCACCCAAGCAGGCGATCTTCGTGGAGCCGCAGCTCGTCTGCGAGGTCGAGTTCCGCGAGTGGACCAGGGCCCGCACCCTCCGTGCCCCGGTGTACAAGGGGCTGCAAACCGACAAGGATGCCGCCCAGGTCGTGCTGGAACGAGAGGAGGCGCCGCCGCCCACCCCCAGCTAGCCGTCTCTCACGTGTGCTATCTTGAGTAAACTGATCAAGAATCCTCGGAAGGGCAAGGAGACACACGGCGATGACCCCGGTCTGGATGTTCGAAGGAAACAGGAAACTCGACGCAGTCGGCGAGCGAAACCTCGCGAAGCGGCGGTTCGCCGCTCTCGCGGCGGCGGTTCGCCAGCACGAGGCCTCAACCAGGCGGAAGCTCCCGGGAGCGCGACCGGCCGACGCGGCGCTGTACCGGCGGCTTCGACAAATCTGCGGCGAACCGGAGGAGGCCGAGCGGGTCGCCTAGCGGACCACTCGCGGCAACTTCGGCGGGAGGACACCCGCCCCCGGTTAGGGAAGAATGGGCCGATGAGGGTCTCGGCCAAGACCGACTATGCGGTGCGGGCGATGATCGAGCTGTCGCGCGGAACCGAGGAACGTCCCGTTACGGCCGAGCAGATCGCCGGCGCTCAGCAGATCCCGCTGCGCTTCCTCGATCCTGTCCTTACCGAGCTGCGATATGCGGGACTGGTCCAGCGCCGCGTGGGGCCTGATGGTGGCTACTGGCTCGCCCGGCCACCCGACGAGGTCACCCTCACCGAGGTGATCAGCGAAGTCGATGGCCCACTGGTGGGCGTCCGGGGAGAGCCGCCCGAGGAGCTCGCCCTTCATGGCGACGCGCAGGCGCTACAGGAGGTGTGGATCGCACTCCGCGCCAGCATGCGCGAGGTCCTCGATTCGGTGACGCTCGCCGACCTGGCCTCCGGCCAGCTGTCGGAGCCGGTACGCAGGATCCTCCGCGAGTCGACGGGCGGACCTGTCCGCCGGCTCAACTGACCCCAGCCGCTCAGGCCGCCGCCAGCTCCTCGGTCCTGGACTCGCCGTTCGGCTCGAACACCTTCGCCCGCCGGGGGCGCGCGTAGACGATCTGGCCGTCTGCCAGCTCCTTCAACTCCGCCTCGGCCAGAGTCATCTGGGCCCAGAGCTGCTCACCGTCGGCGAGCAACAGCTCGACCCGGGCCTCGAAGCCGAGGTGCACGATCCGCTCGATCATCGCCTCCTCTGCCTCGAGCGCCGGGGCCGTGAGGATCTCCAGGTCGTGGGGACGGATGAACATCGCCCCGCGCCGATTGACCGGGCCCACGAAACCCATCACGAACTCGGTCTGCGGATGGTCGTACAGGTCGCGTGGCGCCCCGCTCTGCTCGATCTGACCGTCGTTCATGACCACGATTTGCTCGGCGACGTCCATCGCCTCCTCCTGGTCGTGAGTGACGAAGATCGTCGTCACGTGGACCTCGTCATGGAGACGGCGCAGCCACACCCGAAGCTCCTTGCGGACGTTTGCGTCGAGCGCCCCGAAGGGTTCGTCGAGCAGCAGCACCTTGGGTTCGACGGCGAGCGCACGGGCGAGCGCCATGCGCTGGCGCTGCCCACCCGAGAGTTGCGACGGGTAGCGATCGGTGAAGCCATCCAGGTGCACGAGGCGCACAAGATCCTGAACGCGCTGCTCGATCTCCTTCTTGGGGCGCTTGCGGATGCTCAGGCCGAAGGCGATGTTGTCGCGCACGGTCATGTGCTTGAAGGCCGCGTAGTGCTGGAACACGAAGCCGACCCCCCGGTCCTGAACCGGGTCGCGGGTGGCATCGCGGTCGGAGATCACGACCCGGCCCCCGTCGGGCTGCTCGAGCCCGGCGATCACCCGGAGCAGCGTCGACTTGCCGCTGCCGCTCGGGCCGAGCAGGGCCGTCAACGCACCGTCCGGCACCTCGATCGAGACGTCGTTCAGCGCGACGAAGTCACCGAATTGCTTGCGTACCCCCTCCACCGAGATGCCCATCAGGCTTCCTTTCTCTTGAATGCGTTCATCGCCAGCAACGTGCCGATGGCGAGCATTGCCAGTACCAGCGAGGCGGCGTACGCCCCGGTCAAGTTGAACTGCCCGAACTCTCGCCATACCCACAGCGGCGCCGTCTCCGTCTCGCCGACCACTCGGCCGGAGACAATCGCGACCGCCCCAAACTCACCGAGGGCGCGCGCCGTTGCCAGCACCACGCCGTAGGCCACACCCCAGCGGATCGCGGGCAGCGTGACCCGCCAGAACGTCTGCCACCAGTTCGCGCCGAGCGTCTGGGCCGCCTGCTCCTGCTCGTCGCCGATCTCGTGCAGCACCGGCACGACCTCGCGGACAACGAAGGGCAGTGAGACGAAGATCGTCGCCAGCACCATTCCCGGGAGCGAGAAGAGGATCTGAAAGCCGTTGTCGAGCAGCCAGCCGCCGAACCACCCCTCGCGGCCGTAGAGCAGATAAAGCGACAGCCCGATCACGACCGGCGAGATTGCGAACGGCAGGTCGATGGCAGCGTTCAGCAGTGCCTTGCCGCGAAACTCGCTGCGCACCAGGAGCAGCGCGCAGCCGATTCCGAAGATCGTGTTCGCCGTCACCGCGATCGCGGCGATCAGGATCGTCAGGTAGAAGGCGTGCAGGGCCTCAGGCGTCGTTACCTGATCCAGGGCGGCGCCGGCGCCGTGCTCGAGGGCCCGGTAGACAATCATCCCGACGGGAATCAGGAGGAGCAGCGACAGGTACCCGAGCGCGAAGAATCGCAAGCCGAGCCTCGAAACGGTCGGGCTAGCGAGCATGGCGCAGGCTCCAGTGAGTGAGGCGCCCGATCAGAAGCAGGACAACGAGCGCGATTACGAGCAGAGTGACCGAGACCGCCGCCGCCCCCGTCGTGTTGCCGCTTTCGATCTGAGCGAAGATGAACAACGAGGCGACCTGGGTCTTGGGCAGGTTTCCTGACAAAAGGACAAGGGATCCGAACTCGCCGATCGCACGCGCAAAGGCCAGCGCCGCGCCGGCGAGGATCGCCGGGGTCAAGTTGGGCAGGATCACCCGGCGGAATGTCGTCAGGGGCCCGGCGCCGAGCGAGGCGGCGGCCTCCTCCATCTCGCGGTCGAGCTCGAGCAGCACCGGCTGCACGGCGCGGACGACGAACGGCAGGGTGACGAACAGGAGAGCCATCACAACGCCGGCTCGGGTGAAGGCGACGTTGATGCCCACCGGGCTGTCGGTCCCGTAGAGGGCGAGCAGGGTGATCCCCGCGACGACGGTCGGCAGGGCGAACGGAAGGTCGATGACCGAGTTGACGATCCGCTTGCCCGGGAAGCTGTCTCTGACCAGGACCCAGGCGATCGCCGTGCCCGCGACGACGTTGATCAAGGTGACGATCACCGAAGCGATCAGGGTGAGCTTCAGGGCCGAAATCGCCAGAGGTGAAGTCAGGGAATCCCAGAACTCGGCGAGCCCGCCCTCGGTCGACTTCGCCACCAGGGCGGCAATCGGGATCAGGACGATCACGCTCAGGTACGCCGTGACCAGGCCCCGCCCCAAGGCGGCGCCCCCGAGGCGCGGGAACGTGACCGGCCTCGGGGGCGCCTCCGCTCGGGCTCCTGGAGCTGGCGTCACCCGGTGGAGACCCCCAGATCGCTCTCGATCTTGGCGACGCTGCCGTTCTCCGGATCGAAGAACTCGGTGTTGACCTTCTCCCAGCCGCCGAGGCTGGCGATGTCGAACAGGCCGGGCGGGGTTGGGAACTTGTCCTTGTTCTTGGCCAGGACCGACTGGTCCACCGGCCGGTAACCGCCGTCCGCCCACAGCTGCTGGGCCTCCGGCGTCCACAGGTAGGTGAGGAAGTCCTGTGCCTGCGTCGGAGCGTCAACCGTGGCTGCCGCCGGCGTCTCGATCAGGATCGTGTCGTCGGGAATGACGTAGTCGATGTCCTCGCCCGCCTTCTGGGCCTCGATCGCGTCGCTCTCGTAGGCCAACAGTACGTCGCCCTTGCCGCTGGTGAACGCGGTCAGGGCGTCGCCTGCGCTCCCGGGCTGGACGACGGCGTGCTCGAGCAGCGTCTTCAGGAACGCCAGCGCCTCGTCCGGAGACTTGCCCTGATTGACCTGCGCCCCGTAGGCGGCCATCAGGTTCCACTTCGCGCCCCCGGAGCTGAACACGTTCGGGGTCACGACCTCGACCCCGGGCTTCACGACGTCATCCCAGGTCTGGATGTTCTTCGGATTGCCCTTCCGGACCGCGAACACGACGACCGAGTCCTGGACGATCCCCTTGTATTGGTTGTCCTGCCAGCCCGAGTCGACGATCCCGGCGTCGACCAACGCCTGCATGTCGGGCTCGATCGAGAGGTGGACGTAGTCGGCGGGCTGGCCGGCGATGACGGCCCGCTGCTGGTCGCCCGAGGGGCCGAACGAGTTCTTGAACGTCGCGCCGTCGCCCTCCGAGGTCTTCTGGAAGCCGGGGATCAGGGACTCGTCGTAGACGGTCTCGACGACCGAGTAGGCGACCAGGTTGATCTCTCCCCCCGAGCTGCTGCTGCCGCCGCAGGCGACCACTCCGAGACCGAGGGCGAGCGTCGATGCTGCGGCCAGCACGATCCGAGCGGGCCTGGACGAGAGCGAGCGAAAGCGATTCATCTCCGTTGCTGCCTTTCTCGATTATCTTACTTTCTCGATGGTTTTAATGCACAAAACGGTCCGGCAGGCTAGCACACACGTTCGGCGGTACTGACTCGACACTCGCCCAGAGCCGCGTCGGCCGGGTCGAATACGGTTGGGGGGTGCCCCTCCACCCGGCGGAGAACCGCGGGTATCGCGAGCTCTACCTCACCGGTCGGCAGACCGTGAAGCGACTGAGCCGGCTCGCGGTGGCATTCGACGACGGCCAGACCGGCGAGCTGCTGATCAAGGCGGGAGATTCGATCTCTCGGCTGCTTGACGAGCTGGGCCCGCTTACCGCACGGCACGACCTGCACGGGGGCGTCGCCGCGCAGGGAAGCGGGGCCAACCTCGGAATGGTGCGCGGGGCGATATTCGACCGCTTCCTGGAGCGCAACCAGGCTCTCCGCCTCGCCGTCGACGACCTCGAGCACGTGACGACCCTGCTCGGCTACCTGGCGCGCGTAGGCGAGGTCGATGGCGATCCGAAGCTGTCCGAGTTCTGCGGCTCGTGGGAGCGGCGGCTGCGTCGGCAGGTCAGCGCCGTGCGCAGGGCGGCAATCGAGCTTGGCGGGGATCCGAACCGAGCGGTCGAGCCGCTCGACCACACGACCGCCGGCCGCGCGGCGCATCGCGTCGCCTGGACCCTCGGCTCGGTTGGCGAGTGGACCGACCGGCAGGTTGGGCGTCGACGACGAAGTACCAGCGACTAGGTACGAATGCGCACTTTTGATTACGGATTAGTAGGCTTTAGCAGCGAGTTTCGCGGGGCGGGATGTTTTTTGCCCAACACGTCATGAGGAGAGCCCCCGATGGGCTTCCGCAGCCGCTAGCCAGCCCTCGACATCTTCCCTCTCTGCCAGCCAATCGGCTAGGCTGCCTGTTGAGGCGTGCGCGGAGGTGCGCCGGAAGCGGATGCTAGGCAGCGCGCTGGAGACATTGAGACGTTGGAGCCCCGAGGCGACCGACGGTCGCACGGGTAGGGCCATGGCCGCCAACCTCGTGCCGGCGGGCGCCGCCATCGCGCTATTCGTCCTCCTCGCCCCGGAGTCGAACTGGGACCCGGTGTTGATCGGAGCGCTCGCGGCGATCGCCGCGGTCGCCTTCGCCGCGGAGGTTCGGCTGAAGATCTCGGCCGGCGCATATTTCGATGCGAGCATCGTCCTGGCGCTCTTGACGCTCGCCATCGCCGGGCCCCTGCCCGCGCTCCTCGTCTGGATGGTCCCGGACGCGATCAGCCGCTTCGTGATCCGCCAAGACCATCTGCTCTCACCCGGCCTCGTCGCCACCGTGAGCAGCTTCGCGCTCGCGACCCTGGCCGGCTACGGAATGCTTCAGCTCGCCAACGCTCCCTCGATTGCCGCCGCGACGCCCGCGCTGTACACGACCGGGCTGCTCATGTACGCCGTCAACTTCCTCTTCGCGCGACTCACCTTCGCGCCCTTCTACCAGGGCTACCGGCCAAGCGTCCTGGTGCGGACCGAGTTCCTAGAGATGATGCCCCCGTTCGCGGCCATGCTCGCGCTCGGCGTGGCGACCGCCGTGCTGATCGGGCCGCTCGGGGTGTTCGCGCTCGCGCCGCTGGCGGTCGTCGTCGTCCTGCCCCAACTCGCGTTGGCACACCTGGGTCGCAATCGCTCCATCACGCGGCTGCGCCCGCCCGAGGCCACCAGGGTCTATGCGGACGCGATCGCCGACGTTCTCGGCCTCTCCCGGAGGGAGCGGCACACCGTCGCCCATGCGGCCATGCTGCTCGACCGCCAGGAGCCGGCGACGATTGGAGCCCATCATCCGTGGCACCTTGGGGAATCGCACTCCGCGATCCTTGCTGCCCTACACGTCGACGAACGCTGGGACGGAACGGGATCGCCGGCTGGGCTTCGGGGGGCCTGGGCCCCACTCGCCAGCCGCGTGGTCGCGGTCGCCCGGGCCTGGAGCAACCTGACCGCGGGCGGCACCCTGGAGCTGTCTCACTCCGAGGCGATGCTGGACCTATCCCTGCGTGCCGATGAGGAGCTCGATCCCGCGATCGTCGAGGCCGCCTGCCAGGTGGTCGCGGAGGAGCGAACTTTCGTCCGCGCCCCGGAGTTTCAGCCCCGCCTTCACCGCCTGCCCCTGCCTCGCACCGTGCGGCGGGCGAAGCTCCCCGCAGTGCTCGCGCATCTGACCCGGCCGACCTAAGCACCTCCCGAAGGGCGCTCAGCGGAAGTCGGGGACCCCCTCGTCGGCGGTCGACGCCTGGGCGTGGAGCTTGCGCGGAATGCGGCCCGCCCGGCGCGCTGCGTAGCCGGCCTCGACCGCCTGGCGCATCGCCCCGGCCATGCGCTCGGGGTCCTTGGCGCGCGCGACGGAGCTGGAGAGAAGCACGCCGTCGCAGCCGAGCTCCATAGCCAGCGCCGCATCGGAAGGCGTACCGATGCCGGCGTCGAGGACGACCGGTACCGAGGCTCGCTCAACGATGATCTGGATGTTGTACGGATTCCGGATCCCCATTCCGGAGCCGATCGGCGAGCCCAGCGGCATGACCGCGGCGCACCCCGCGTCTTCCAGGCGGCGCGCCAGGATTGGGTCGTCGTTCGTGTACGGCAGGACCGTGAAGCCTTCGTCGACGAGCTCTGCGGCGGCGTCGACGAGCTCGACCGCATCCGGGAACAGGGTGCGGTCGTCGCCGACCACCTCGAGCTTGATCCAGTCTGTCTCGAACGCCTCGCGCGCCAGGTGCGCGGTGCGTACGGCATCACGCGCCGTGTAGCAGCCGGCGGTGTTCGGAAGGGTGAAGAGCCCGAGGCCGTCGATCACCTCCAGCGCCGACCCGCGAGCGACCGGATCCACCCGGCGCAGCGCCACCGTGACGATCTCCGTTCCCGAGGCGAGCAACGCGCGCTCCATCGCCTCCATCGAGCGAAATCCCCCTGTGCCGACGATCAGTCGCGAGCCCCAGGTGCGCCCACCCACCCGAAACTCGTCAGCAGCCGCTGCGGAAGAGGCGGCGGCTTGATTCCTATCCCCCTTGGACCGCACGGACCACCTCCACGCTCTGGTCGGGCCGAAGCCTGGTCTCCTGCCATTCCGCCTTGCGTACCACCTCGCCGTCAACGGCGACCGCGACTCCGCGTACCTCGCCGGGGGCCCCCGCCTGGAGCACGGCGTCCGCGACCGTCGCGCCCGCGGGCAGCTCGACTCGCCGTCCGTTCAGCTCGATCATCATCGTGGGGCCTCCCCGGTGCTCGGCGCCGCTACCAGGCCCGGGGCGGTCTGTCCGGCGAAGCGGCCCGGGTGAGCGACCCGGACGTCCGGCGGCTGCGGCTCCCGGGCGAGCAGCGCGGCGACTGCCTCGGCCGAGATCGGCGCCAGCAGGATGCCGTTCCTGTAGTGCCCGGTGGCCAGGACAAGGCCATCCAGCGCACCAGGACCGATGAGCGGAGCGTTGTCCGGCGTCCCGGGTCGAAGGCCCGCGAGCGTCTCGACCAGCTCCAGCTCGGCCACCTCAGGGACGGCGCGGTATGCCTCGCGGAGCAACTCGTGAACCCCACCCGCCGTGACCTGGATGTCGAAGCCCCGCTCCTCCACGGTCGCTCCCACGATCACGCGACCGTCGGGACGCGGGACCAGATACACGCGCTCGGAGACGACGATCCGCTGGCAGACGGGCTTGTCGGGATCGCCCCGGAGCGTGAGTATCTGGCCCTTCACCGGACGCACCGGCGGTCGCGCCACGGGCGGCAGCCAGGAAGTCGCGCCCGACCAGGCTCCGGCGGCCAGCACTACGTGGTCAGCGTGGTGCTCTCGCCCATCCGCGGTAATCACGCCGGCCAGCCGATCGTCCTGGATCAGGGCCTCCGTGACCTCCGCCTCCACCAGCACCTGACCGCCACGTCGCTCGACTGCGACTGCCAGGGCCGGCAGCAGCAGACGCGGGTCGACCGCTGCCTCGGCTGGAGCGTGCACGCCCGCGGCGCAGGCCGGGGCCAAGCCTGGCTCCAGGTCCCTCAGGGCCCGCGGTCGCATCCATTCCACCCCGAGGTCGAGCGAATCCATCAACTCGAAGCGGCGTCGCAGCTCCTCCGCCTCGTCGCGATCGAGGGCAACGTGGATGGCGCCGCAGCGTGTGAAGCCGACCTCCAGCTCGCTTTCGGCGGCGAGCTCCGCAGCGAAGCCCGGCCACGCCCGCGCGGACGCCAGCCCGAGTCGCATCAATGCCTCCTCGCCCCAGGTAGCTTCGCCGACCGGAGCGAGCATTCCCGCGGCTACGTGAGACGCTCCATCGCCGGGGTGATCGCGTTCGAGCACGCGGACTCGCAGGCCGCGCCGGGCGGCTCGCCAGGCGCACGCCAGTCCGAGCGCCCCACCCCCCACCACCACGGCGTCCAGCGCCTCCGCGCCATCGTCTGTAGGGCGCGATCGCTTCAGCGGCACGACGACGTCGTCGTGTTGCTCGGCCGAGCTCTGAATGTCTGCAGGCACGTTCGCCTCTCTTGACAACTGGCGGGCGCTCCGCGCCACCATCCCTGCGCCGGCATTGCCCGGATCAGGTTCAGACGGTCGGCGGCCCGGATGCCGCCCTCTCAGCCCCAACTCACAGGGCTCCCGTTGTCCCCCATGGTACTCCCGAGGCTGCGCGATACTGAGCTCATGGCCACCGCTGGCGATCAACGGCTGCGTGCGGTGGAGGCCGCGCGCCTGTACTTCGTCTGCGAGGGCCGACCGCGCGGCATCGACGCGCGGTCGTTGCTCGAGGCGACCCTGGGGGCCGGCGTGGAGATCGTCCAGCTGCGGGAGAAGTCCCCGCGCACCGACGAAGAGCTGATCGCCCTCGCCCACCCCTTCCGCCGGACGGCCGACGATCACGGAGCACTGTTCATCCTCAACGACCGGCCAGACCTGGTCGCGGCCTGCCAGGCCGACGGCGTCCACGTGGGACAGGAGGACATGCCGGTGGCCCAGGCGCGTCAACTCGCCGGTCCGGGGGCCCTGGTCGGGCTGTCGACCCATTCGCGCAAGCAGGTCGATGCGGCGTGCGCCGCCACTGGTGCGAACCGTCCCGACCAGATCAGCGTGGGCCCGGTGTGGGCAACCCCGACCAAGGAGGGCCGGCCGGGCACCGGACTCGGGCTGATCGAGTACGCCGCCGCGGAGGTGACGATCCCCTGGTTCGCGATCGGAGGGATCGATGCCGTTAACGTCGCCTCGGTTGTGGCCGCCGGCGCTGAGCGGATCGTCGTGGTTCGCGCAATCCGCGACGCCGCAGATCCCGGCGCTGCCGCGCGCGGCCTTCGCGAAGCGCTCGGGCAGCGCGTCGGAGCTGCCGGCTGATGGCCAACCGGGAGCGCCGGCGCGCGAACCGCTCGAAGCGCAAGGCGCGATCCGTCGAGCGGAGAAGCCAGATCACCGCTCGCTCCGAGGTGCGAAACCGCGCCGCGCGGGAAGCCCTTGAGCCCCTTCAGGAGGGCGAGCGCCCGGCGATCGTCACCGTCGGGGCAGTGCTCTCCGGCGTGGTCGCCGCCTCGATCGTGATCGCATACCTGGCGGGCGCCGAGGTCGACGGCGAGCGGCCGGAGTTGCTCCAGGTGATCCCGCCGGCCGCGCTCATGGGCGCGATGTCGTACGGAATGTGGCGAGCCCGGTACTGGGCGGTACTCGGCTTCCAGGCAGTTTTGGCGCTGCTGATCGTGGCGGCAACTCTCGGACTGGTGGGCGCCGAGACCGGGGTCCAGCTTGCGGGCAACCTGGCCCTGATCGCCGTCACGGGCACCCTCTTCTACTTCATGATCAAGGCCCTGGCCCGCATCCAGATGCCCGAGCGAGCGCCGCGGGAGTAGAGCGCCCTTATAGAGTCGCGGGCATGGCCGAGCGCTACGACGTGATCGTGATCGGAGGTGGCCCGGGCGGCTACGTCGCCGCGATCCGCGCCGCGCAGCTCGGCCAGAAGACGGCGGTCGTCGAGGCGGACAAGCCGGGCGGGCGCTGCCTCAACTACGCGTGCATTCCGGCGAAGACGATGCTCCACACGGCCGAGCTCTACGACCACGCACTCAATGACGCCGAGCTCGGCATCAAGGTGGAGGGCGCGAGCCTCGACTGGAAGGCGCTCGGGGCCAGGCGGGCCAAGGTCTCGGAAGGGCTGTCAGGCGGGGTGAAGTTTCTCTGGGACAAGAACAAGGTCGCCCTGATCGCGGGGGAGGGCACGCTGACCGGCGACGGAAACGTGAAGGTCGGCGACGATACCTACGAGGCTGGCGCGGTGGTGCTCGCCACCGGCTCGGTCGCGATGGCCATCCCCGGCGTGGAGTTCGGCGAGCGCGTGGTCGACACCTGGGGGGCCTGGTCGCTCCCAGAGCAACCGAAGAAGATCGCCGTGGTTGGGGCGGGCGCATCCGGTGCGGAGATCGCATCCGCATATGGACGCTTCGGGACCGAGGTGATCCTGATCGAGATGCTCGACCAGATCCTCCCAGCCGAGGACAAGGACGTCGCGAAGGTGGTCGAGCGCGCCTTCCGCAAGCAGAACATCACAATCTCGACCGGCACCAAGGTGGAGGCGGTCGAAACCGGCAAGTCGTCGGTCAAGGTCAAGTACGGGGACACCGAGTCCGAGGTCGACTACCTCTGCATCGCCGGCGGCCGGGCTCCCGATACCGAGGCACTGAGCCTCGGTGAAGCCGGGGTCGAGACCGAGAAGAACGGAAAGATCAAGGTGGACGACTACCAGCGGACGTCCAATCAGCGGATCTACGCGATCGGGGACCTGGTCGGGGAGAAGGCCCTTGCCCACAAGGCGTCGGAGGAGGGCGTGGTAGCCGTTGAGCACGCTGCCGGCGACGAGACCCATCCCATGGACGAGAACCTGGTCGCCGGGGCCACCTTCTGCCATCCCCAGGTCGCGAGCGTGGGCGTCACTGAGGCACAGGCGCGAGACGCCGGGCGCGAGATCAAGGTCGGGCGGTTCAAGCTCGGCGGGGTCGGCGCCGCGGCGGTCTACGACGACCGGGACGGCCTGGTGAAGATAGTCGCCGACGCCGAGTACGGGGAGATTCTCGGCGCGCACATCGTCGGCAACCGCGCCTGCGACATGATCAGCGAGCTGGTCGACACGATGGCGCTGGAGGGCGGCTACCAGGAACTGGCGCGGATAGTTCATCCGCATCCGACCATCTCAGAGGCCGTGCTCGACGCCGCCCGCGCGGTCGACGGCTGGGCGATCCACCAGTAGGCGGTGGCGGACAACCGTCACCCCGTCTTCTTCTACGACCTCGGCTCGCCTTACGCGTACCTGGCTGCCGAGCGGGTGAACGGACTGTTCGCGGAGGCTGCCGGCGAGCCCCCCGAGTGGCAGCCGATCCTGCTGGGCGCGCTGTTCAAGCGCTTCGGACGCGACTCGTGGGCGAATGGGCCCGACCGGGCCGCGGGGATGCGCGAGGTGGAGCGCCGCGCGTCCGCCCATGGACTGCCGCCGGTCAAGTGGCCGGAGCCCTTCCCCGGGAATACGCTGGTCGCGATGCGCGCGGCGACCTACGCAAAGCAGATCGGTCGCGCCCCCTCTTTTTCCCTGGCGGCCTTCCGCCAGGCCTTCGCCGCCGGGCGTGACCTGACCGAACCCGACAACGTGCTGCTGGCCGCGGCCGCCGCCGAGATGCACCCGCGTGCCGTGCTCTCGGCCGTCGAGCGGGATTCGGTCAAGCGCCAGCTGCGCGAGACGACCGAGCGGGCCGGCGAGATGGGGGTCCGCGGCGTGCCGAGCGTTGTCATCGGCGAACGGGTCTTCTGGGGCGATGACCGCCTGGAGGAGGCCGCCGCGTTATCGTGAGCCTCGGTGGCGAATGAGCGCACCAAGACGGGCGAGTCCCGCGTAGCCAGCGATGGCAAGGGGGCCGCCGCGCACCCGCTGCCGGACCAGGCCACCTGCCGCGAGCTGCTCGAGACGATGGCGCTGATTCGCCGTTTCGAGGAGGAGGCCGGCCGTCAGTATCAGCAGGCCAAGGCCGGCGGATTCCTGCATCTGGCCATCGGCGAGGAAGCGACGATCGTCGGCACCACGTCAGTAATGCGCCCCGACGACTACCTGATCGGCACGTACCGGACTCACGGCCACGCGATCGCCCGCGGGACCGAGCCGAAGCGAGTTATGGCGGAGCTGTTCGGGCGCGAGGATGGGTGCTCGCGCGGCCGGGGGGGCTCCATGCACATCTTCGACCTCGAGCGCCGGTTCATGGGCGGCTACGGGATCGTTGGCGGCAACCTGCCGCTGGCTGCCGGGCTGGCCCTTGCATGCGACTACACGGACTCGGACTCCGTCACCGTCTGCATGTTCGGCGACGGCGCCTCGAACACCGGCAACTTCGGCGAGACGATGAACATCGCCGCGCTGTGGAAGCTGCCTGTGGTGTTCCTGGTGGAGAACAACCTCTACGGGATGGGGACGTCGATCGAGCGCCACTCGGCGGTCACCGACCTCTCGCGCAAGGCGGAGGGTATGGGCGTGTCGGGGGTTCGCGTGGATGGAATGGACGTGCTGGCGGTGCGCGACACGGTCGCCGAGCACATCCGCATCGCCCGCGAGGACCGTCAGCCCACGCTGGTGGAGGCATTCACCTACCGCTACCGGGGGCACTCGGCGGCCGATCCCGAGGTCTACCGGACGAAGGAGGAGGTGGAGGAGTGGCGCGAGAAGGACCCGGTCAAGGTCTTCCGGGACCGCCTGTTGGCCGAGGGCGTGATCTCCGAGGACTACCTCACGGAGCTGCGCGAGCGGCTCGAGCGACAGGTCACCGAGGCGGTGGAGTTCGCCGACAACTCGCCCGAGCCGCCACTGGAGTCGCTGTACGACCACCTCTACGTGGTCGGCGACCAGGTGCCCGGCTGGTACGCGGTGGACGAGCGGACTCCTGAGCCGCACCGCGGCGAGCAGGAGCGCGAGGTGGGCGCACGCGGAGAGGCCCGCAAGCTGGCGGAGGCGGGAGCAGCCTATGCCGGGCAGCAGAGCCCCAGGGGTCGCCGGTCGCCCAGCCATGGCGACGCATCCGCCGTTCGCGACAGGGAGGGGAGCGAGGCGCTCGAGGACAAGCATGAGGGGTAGAGCGCCTTGCCGCTGATGAGGATGCGCGAGGCCCTCAACCAGGCCCTCGCCGAGGAGATGCGCCGAGACGAGAGCGTCTTCATCATGGGCGAGGACGTCGGGGTCTTCCAGGGCGCCTTCAAGGTCACCGAAGGGCTGCTGGACGAGTTCGGCGAGAAGCGCGTGCGCGACACGCCGATCTCGGAGAACACGATCGTCGGCACCGGCGTGGGGGCGGCGATGGCGGGGCTGCGGCCTGTGGTCGAGCTGATGACCGTCAACTTCTCGCTCCTGGCCATGGATCAGATCGTCAACCACATGGCGGCGATCCCCTACATGTTCAATGGCCAGGTCCGTGTGCCGATCGTGATCCGGATGCCGGGGGGCGGCGGACACCAGCTCGGCCCCACGCACTCGCACAGCCTGGAGGCGATGTTCCAGCAGGTCCCGGGGCTCTTGGTCGCCTCGCCTTCCACCCCCGCAGACGGCAAGGGCCTGTTGAAGGCGGCGATCCGGGACGACAATCCGGTGATCTTCATCGAGCACGAGACCCTGTACGGCATGCGGGGCGAGGTCCCGGACGCCGACGGCGCGGATCACATCCTCAACTTCGGCGAGGCCGCCGTTCTGCGCGAGGGTGGCGACGTGACGATCGTCGCCATCCTGCGAATGGTCGACGTCGCCGAGAAGGCGGCGAAGACGCTCTCCACCGAGCACGGCGCCGAGGCCGAGGTGATCGATCCGCGCACCCTGCGGCCCCTCGACCTGGACACCATCCTCGACTCGGTCCGGAAGACCAACCGGTGCGTGATCGTCGAGGAGGGATGGCCGCACGGCGGCGTCGGCGCGAACCTCGCCGCGCTGATCTCCGAACAGGCATTCGACCATCTCGACGCGCCGACCCAGCGGGTCACCGGCGCCGACGTACCGATGCCCTACGCGAAGCGCCTGGAGCAGGCGGCGATCCCCCACCCGGAGCACGTCGTCAGCGCGGCCCTGGCGACACTCGAGGGGGCGCTCTAGTGGCTCAGGACATCGTCATGCCCCGGCTCTCCGACTCGATGGAGGAGGGGACGATCCTGCGCTGGCTGAAGTCGCCCGGTGATGAGGTCTCGCTGGGCGAGGAGCTGGTCGAGATCGAGACGGACAAGGCGAACATGGTCTACGAGGCACCCGCCGGCGGCACGCTGATCGAAACCATCGCTCAAGAGGGAGACACGCTGCCGATCGGCCAGGTGATCGCTCGGGTGGGGGAGGTGGGCGAGAAGCCGTCCGGTGATGGCGCCGGTGGAGGCCGGGAACCTGAAGCCGCACCGCAGGCGCGAACGGAGGAGGCCCCGCAGCAAGCGGCGGCCGCGGCCGTCGAGGAGCCCACGTCGCCGGGCCCCGCCCCGGCGCCGCCCAGCGGAGACGGACGGGTCAAGGCCTCGCCCCTGGCGCGACGGATGGCGAGCGAGCAAGGGCTCGACCTGGGAGCGCTCTCCGGCTCCGGGCCGGGCGGCCGAATCGTTAAGGCCGACGTCGAGCGAGCAATCGCTGCCGGCCCCGCACCGGCGGCAGCTCCAGCCGCACCTGCGGCGGCTCCGGCCCCCGCGACTCCGGCCGAGCCGACCCCTGGGGCGCGCGAGCGGCCGGAGACCGCCAAGGGAGCGGTGACCCATGAAGACCTGACCAAGCTCCAGCAGACCGTTGCCCGGCGCATGGCGGAGTCGAAGGCGACGGCGCCCCATTTCCAGCTCTCGGCGCAGATCGACATGACGCGGGCGGTGGCGGCGCGCGCGCGCATCAAGGCGGAGGCGACCCAGGACGAGGTGGTGCCCTCGTTCAACGACATGGTCGTCAAAGCCTGCGCGATCGCGCTCCGTGAGCATCCCCGGGCGAACGCGGCCTATCGCGACGGGAGGCTGGAGCTCTACTCCCGCGTCAATGTGGGGGTGGCGGTTGCCGCCCGGGACGCGCTGGTTGTGCCGACCATCTTCGACGCCGACCTCAAGGGTCTGCGGCAGATCGCCTCCGAGGCGCGCGCCCTCGCGCGGCGGGTGCGGGACGGCACCGTGACGCCACCCGAGCTCTCGGGCGGCACGTTCACGGTCTCGAACCTGGGCATGTACGGCATCTCCAACTTCCAGGCCGTAATCAATCCGCCCCAGGCCGGGATCCTGGCCATTGGCGCGATCACCGAGACGCCGGTGGTCCGCGCCGGGGAGATCGCCACTGCCCACCTGATGGGAGTCACGCTGGGCTGCGATCACCGCGTCCTCTACGGCGCCGACGGCGCGCTGTTCCTCGGTCGCGTGCGCACCCTCCTCGAAGAGCCCCTCGGTCTGGCCCTCTAGCGCGGATTTCGGCGTGAGAGACTGGTCCTGTGGATGAGCTCTGGACCGTTCGGACCGGCCAGGTCCCTTACCGGCAGGCACTCGCCGCCCAGAAGCGCCTCGAGTCCGCGCGGCAGGCCGAGGAGATCCCCGACCTGCTGCTTTTCCTGGAGCATCCGCCCGTCTACACCAAGGGCCGTCGCTCGACCCCTGACGAGCTGCCGATGGGCGAGGACTGGTACAGGACGCAGGGCATCGAGGTGACCGAAACCGACCGCGGCGGTCGGGTCACCTACCACGGACCAGGCCAACTCGTGGGTTATCCCGTCATGAGCCTTCGCCCCTACGGCGACGACGTTCATGACTACATCAGGCGAATGGAGCGGGCGATCATCGCCGCGCTCGCCGATTGGCACCTCAAGGCCGATTTGCTCGACGGCTTGACCGGGGTCTGGACGCCGGCGCGGCGCAAGATCGCCTCGATCGGCATCCACGTCAGCCGCGGCATCACCACGCACGGCTTCGCGATCAATGTCAACAACGACCTGCAGCCGTTCGAGTGGATAGTGCCCTGCGGGATCGAAGCCTGCCGAGTGACCTCGCTGACGCGCGAGCTCGGCGCCGAGCAGAACCTGGACGCCTTCGCCACAACCGTTCGCGACCGCTTCGGGGAGGTCTACGGGCGGGCGGCCGTCGAGGTGGAGGCCGATGAGCTCCCCGGGCGACCGTGGGAAGTCGCCCCTCTTGCCGAAACCGCGCCGGCGATACGGTAGGACCGGTGGGAGCCGAGACCACACCCGCGGAGCGCCTCCACGTGACGCGCTCGCGCGCGCGTCCGGGCGGGGCGCTAGTGGTCGAGGGGCGTCCCTTCCGCGATCGCAAGCCACCCTGGCTGAAGGTCCCCGCTCCCGGCGGCCCGACCTACCGGCACCTCAAATCGATGCTCAGCGAGCAGAACCTGCACACCGTCTGCCAGGAAGCCAACTGCCCCAACGTGGGCGAGTGCTGGGAGCGCGGTACCGCGACGTTCATGATTCTTGGCGACGTCTGCACGCGGCGCTGCGGCTTCTGCAACGTGCAGACAGGCAAGCCGACCTGGAACGACCCGCTAGAGCCGATGCGCGTGGCAGCCTCGGTGAAGCGGATGGGGCTTCAGCACGCGGTGGTCACCTCCGTCGACCGCGACGACCTCCCCGACTACGGGGCCGGTGCCTTCGTCGGCGTCATCCGCTCCATCCGAGCACTGGCGCCCGGATGCAAGGTCGAGGTGCTCACTCCTGACTTTCGGGGGCAGGAGATGCCGCTCGCCAAGGTGATCCACGAGAAGCCTGACGTCTTCAACCACAACGTCGAAACCGTGCCGCGCCTGTACCCGAAGGCACGCCGCGGCTCGGACTTCATGCGTTCGGCGAGGGTGTTGAGGCTGGCCAAGGAGATGGGCTCTCACGAGGTGATCACGAAGTCGGGCCTGATGGTTGGCCTGGGCGAGAGCTTCGAGGAGATGGTGGAGGCTTTCGGGATCCTGCGAGAGCACCGGGTGCAGGTGCTCACCGTGGGCCAGTACCTGCGTCCCACCGAGCAGCATCTGCCCGTGGTCCGCTACTGGCACCCGGACGAATTCGCTGCCCTGGAGCGCGCTGCCTATGACCTGGGCTTCGACTCGGTGGCCGCGGGCCCGCTCGTCCGCAGCTCATACCACGCGGACGAGAGCGCTCGCGCGGTGACCGAGCGGCGGCGAGCTGCCGCCTGAGCCGGCGTTACGGCGCAGCGAGACCTCGCCGATCAGCGGCGACTCGGCGCCCGCTGCTTGGCGTCCATGGGCGCGAAATAGGCTTCGCCTCCCCTGATCCCGCTCAAGGACAACATCCCCACCGGGCGGTTCCCGATCCTCACGGTGCTGTTGATCGTCGTCAACCTCGCCGTCTTCGCCTGGCAGGTCACCCAGCCATCGGCGCCGAACTCGAGCGACTCGCCACACATAGAGGAATTGTCGGAGCAGGACGAGACAACTCTGCAGTACGGCGCGATCCCGTACAGGCTCACGCACCCCGGTAGAGACTGCGCAATAGCGACCGAGCGTGCGGCCTCTGGAGGCATCCAGCAGGACGTTGTCTGCGAGGGGACGCCGGAGTTCAGAAAGGCCGAGGCGCGGGGTGCGCTCGTTCAACCCCTCGACTCCCCGCCCTGGTGGGTGACCGTGTTCACGTCCATGTTCATGCATGGGGGCCTTCTGCACATCGGCTTCAACATGCTGTTCCTGTGGATCTTCGGCAACAACGTCGAGGACTCCATGGGCAGGGGGCGCTTCGTCCTCTTCTACCTGCTGGCGGGGATCGCTGCCGCCTACGCACAGGCGCTTCTGGACACGGACGCCACGCTGCCCGCGGTCGGGGCAAGCGGCGCGATCGCGGGGGTGCTGGGTGGCTACTTGCTCCTCTATCCCCACGCCCGCGTCTTGACGCTGGTGATCATCATCTTCTTTGTCACCTTGATCGAGATTCCAGCGGTGATCATGTTGGGGATCTGGTTCGTGCTCCAGTTCTTGCCGGCGATCGGGCAACTCGCGACGCCCGAGGTCTCCGCGAGCGGGGGTGGCGTGGCCTACTTCGCCCACATCGGCGGCTTCGTCTTCGGCTTAGCGACGATCAGGCTGTTCGCGAACCGCTATCGGACGACCGGCCCTGAGTATGCGTAACGCGTTCCTGGTCGTCGCGCTGATCTTCTGCGTGGGGTTCGGGGGAATGACCGCGGCGGTCGCGGTCGACTCGGGCTTCGACATCTTCACGGCCGTCTCGTTCCTGATCGTGCTCATGCTCATGCTCGCGGTCCTCGGCGCGTTGCGAAATCCCCCAGGCGGCTAGAGCGTTCACTGGTGGAGCAGGTGGAGCCAGCCGGGCTCGAACCGGCGACCTCCGGCTTGCAAAGCCGGCGCTCTCCCAACTGAGCTATGGCCCCAGACCCTCAATTCTAGGTTCCGGCCACCCGTGTGCGACGATGGGCCTGCAAAGGGACTGATTCCGGAGGTTGGGATGGCGAAGACGGAGACCGAGACCCCGGTAGGCGAGCGAGAGCACGTCGACAAGTCGCCGCAGGCAGTCGAGCAGGCCGCAATCGAGGCGAAGGCGGCCGCCGGGGCGAAGCCGGGTCAGCGCGCCGAGGTGTCGAACCTCGACATCGTCCGCCACTACTTCGAGATCGCCTGCGATCGCCTGAAGCTTCCTGACGACCTGAGGGTCGTGTTCTGGACCCCTTACCGCGAGGTCACGGTGCAGATCCCGGTGAAGCTCTCCGACGGCAAAGTCCACGTCTTCTCCGGCTACCGCATCCAGCACAACGGCGCCCGGGGCCCTTACAAGGGCGGCGTCCGCTTCCACCCAGAGGTCGATGTCGACGAGATCCGGGCACTGGCCTCGCTGATGACCTGGAAGACCGCCGTTGCCGGAGTCCCGTTCGGGGGCGCCAAGGGCGGTGTCAACTGCCCAGCGGACCAGCTCGAGCGCTCCGAGCTGCAGAAGATCACGCGCTCGTTCATGGACAAGATCGAGAAGATCCTGGGGCCCACCCGCGACATCCCGGCGCCGGACGTCAACACCAACGCCCAGGTGATGGCCTGGATGATGGACGAGTACGGCAAGCTCCACGGTCACACGCCGGCGATCTGCACCGGCAAGCCGATCGCCCTCGAGGGGTCCTACGGTCGCGAGGCGGCCACGGGCCGCGGCTGCGTCTACATGTTTCGCGAGGCGGCGCCACACCTCGGCCTGAGCCCGGCCGACACGAGCTTCGTCGTCCAGGGCTTCGGCAACGTCGGCTCGTGGGCAGCGCGGATAATGCAGCAGCTCGGCGCCAGGATGGTGGCCGTCTCCGACGCCAACGGAGCGATCCGAAACGACGCCGGGATCGACGCCAACGCGCTGCAGGACCACATCGCCGCCGGCGGGAAGATCACGGAGTTCGGTGGGGTCGAGACGATCGACGCCGACGACCTGGTCGCCGTTCCCTGTGACGTCTTCATCCCGGCGGCGCTCGGCGGCATGATCCACGAGAGAAACGCCGACCGAATGCAATGCACGGTGATCCTCGAGGGCGCAAACAGCCCGACCACTCCGGCGGCGGACCAGATCCTCCGCGACAAGGACGTCTACATCATTCCCGACGTGATGGCGAACGCCGGCGGGGTGGTGGTCTCGTATTTCGAGTGGGTCCAGAACCTGCAGCACTTCCGCTGGGACGAGCGTGAAGTGAATGACAAGCTCGGCACGATCATGCGACGCGCCTATCGGGAGGTGTCAGCGCGTGCCCGCGAAGGGGGCATCGATCTGCGCGAGGCCGCATACCTGGTGGGGATCGAGCGGGTCGTCGAGGCTGCGCAGACCCGGGGCTACGTTTAGTCGCTAGCCCACGGAAGCGACGCTAGAAATCAAAATCTTTGGGTTTTCCCTGCTCGAACCAGAGCTCGTCGTCTTCGGGAGCGTCGCGCAGGAACTCCGGAGTGTCGGCCAGCATGTCCTCCTGCTTGCCGGCCTCCCCCTCCTGAGGGGGCCCCTCCCCCGCTGCCGCCGAGTCCGGCTCCTGCTCGCCGGGCTCAGGCTCTTGCTCGGGCAGCTCGTGCTCCACCGTGTCGAGCGATTCGACGGGCGGCTCGGAGGCTGTGTCCTCGGCCGGCTCCTCGGGCAGCGCGCTCTCCTCGTCCAACTCCAGTTCGAGCTCGCTGACCTCAGGCTCAGCCGTGGCGGCGGGCTCGTCGGGCTCGTAAATCGTCGTCTCGGCCTCTGCCGAGTCGTCCTCGTCCGGCTCGTGCCGCGCATCGGCCACGGCCCCGTTCTCCGACTGCTCGGCCGAGCCGACGTCCTGCTCGGGGAAATCCGGCTCACCGGGCCGGCTCGGTAGGCCGAATGCCTCGTCTTCCAGACGCTGAAGCTCGGAGTCGGTGGCGCCACGCTGCCGCTTCAGCTCCAGATGCTCGCGAATCGCGTCGTCGAGAGTTCCCATCCGCTAACCGGGGAAAGACTACTGGCCAACCTGGGCTCGCTGGCACGCTTTCCTGCACCCTTGGGATGCCCCAATCCACGATCAGGGCCGCCCATTGGACGCGCTATTCGGTGCCCGCAGCCGCCTCGGAGTGGTCCGCAGCACCACGCTCCGGGGCGCTGGCGACGCGGTTCTTCCCCGCGCGCTTGGCCTCGTACAGCGCCGCGTCGGCAGCCGCTATCAACGCCTCGGGGCCCTCGACCGAGCCGCGAATGGAAGCGGCTCCCACGCTCGCGGTCACGCGGATGGTCCCACCGCCGCCCACGCGGGGGACCTGCTCGGACTCGATCCGCGAGCGCACCCGCTCTGCAAGGTCGAGCGCCCCATCGAGGCCGGTCTCCGGCAGTGCGACCACGAACTCTTCGCCGCCGTAGCGAGCGGGCTCGTCGACGCCGCGCGATTCGAGTTGGAGCACCCGGGCGACCATGCGGAGGATCTTGTCGCCCTGAAGGTGTCCGTACGTGTCGTTGATCTTCTTGAAGTCGTCGATGTCGAGCATGATCAGCGACAGAACGTGGTCGAAGCGCTCGGCGCGCGTCGCCTCCTTCTCGATCAGTTGGTGGAAGCCGCGATTGTTCGACAGGCCGGTGAGCTCATCGGTCACCGCCTGCTCGGAGACCAGCTCGTGCAAGGCGATGTTCTCGATCGACGACGACACCTGCCCGGCCAGATAGAGGAAGACCTCGCGCTCGGCCGGGGTGAAGGGCTCGCCCCGGCGGGCGACCGTCATCACGCCCAGGTTCACCGGCGGCTCGCTCATCTGCCGCAGCGGAGTCGCGATCGCATGGACGCCGCTCGCACGACTGGACACGATGTCGTCCTCTTCGAGTGCATCAACCTCAGCGGCAACCGCGAGATCGCGCATCGATTCCGACGGCTCCCCGGCCTCGGCCTCCGCTCCGTCCCGGCCGCTGACTGCGATCGTCCCGTATTCCGCAGTGCACGCGCCCAGCGCCGTCTCGACCACCACCTTCAGCAGCCCCTGGCGATCGAGGCCCGATGCGAACGCCTCGCCGATCCGCCGCACCGACCGATCCACCTCCACCTGCTGGCGGCGCAGCTCCTGCATCTGAGCGCTGAGACGGTCGCCCATCTTGTTGAACTCGCTCGCCAGACCAGCCATCTCGTCGTCCCCGAGAACCGGCACCTTCCGGCTGAAGTCGCCTTCCCCGATTCCCCGCGCGGCGTCCAGCATCGCGCGCACCTGGCCCCCGAGCACGCGGAGAAGCATGATCACGAAGACCAGGGCGATCGCGAAGAACACCAGCAGGGCGGCGACCACAACAGGGCTCGAGGACCAAAAGCCTCCCGACTTGACCGGGCCGAGCAGGGACAGGCGGAGGTTGCCGGGGCCCGGCAAGTTGGCCGTTGCCGCCCGGAGGTTGTCCCCCTCGACATCGACGTCGGCCGAATCGCCACTGGATGGCAGGGCGGCCCCCTGCAGCGATACGGTCGAGGCGATCGTGCCCTGCTCGTCCTGTAGGGCCCCGTCGCGTCCGGTCAGGTCATTCACCCTGGTCAGGTAGGCCGATGCGGTCGTGGTCGAGGCGGTCATCGAGCCGACGTCGCCGCTGGCGTCCGTGAGCCCGAGCTCGAACGTCGCCACCGCGTCCGCCGGCCCGATCGACGCGAGCACCTTGCCGCCCGGATCCCTGATCACCAGGGACTGGATTCCGGTTTGGGCGGCCAGGCGGCGCGCCAAGGCCTGTATCTGGGCCGGGTCGCCGCTACGAAGTGTGGCGCCGAGGGCGGGATCGTTGGCGAAGCGCTGAGCGGCACGCTCTGCATCGCGGGAAGCGTCCCCGTAGGTCGTCAGGGCCGTGTCCAGACCCTGTGCCAGCCTCGCGTCCGCCTTGCCGCTCTCCGAATCGCTGGTCACATGCGTGACCAGCACAGCGACTGCGATCATCGGCAGAACGACGATCAACAGGAAGAAGAGTGTGAGGCGACCCCGAAAGCTCACGCTATATCCATCACGTCAGATCGCACCTGCATATACCCCGCCAGCCTCCATATACCCCCGATATACCCGGCCAGCCTTCCCGGCACTCGCGCAGCCACGGTCCTGTGGCAGCGCGCGACTGCGTGGTCGGCCATGCTTTCCTCCTGCGGCTATTCTTGCCGATGCGACGCCGGATCGATGCAGTTCAAACGGGCATTGCGTCTGGCATCTGCCGTGGGGCTATAGCTCAGTTGGGAGAGCGCCTGGATCGCACCCAGGAGGTCGCCGGTTCGAGCCCGGCTAGCTCCACCTCAAGGTTGGTCTGCACCGGTCGCAGCAGCGGCCTCTTCCAAACGGTCGTCGCCCCAATAGAGCTGCTCGCCGATCGCAACGGTCGGTACTCCGACGACTCCCCGGCTGACCGCCTCCTCGGTCGCCGATCTCAACGCTGCCTTGATCTCGGGTTTCGTCGGGGCGGCCAGCGCCTCTTCCGTGGTGAGCCCGCAGCCGGTCGCGACCGCGATCACCCCATCGTCGAGTTGCGTGATGTCCCGGCCTTCACCGAAGACGAGGTGAAAAGCCCCCAGTGAGAATGCCTCGCCGACCCCGCGGTCGCGCGCGTAAGTCGCCAGCCGCATGACCGCCAAGGTGTTCGGCGCCTCCCAGGCTGCGTGGGCCTCCTTGTCTGCCGGCTCGAAGCCGGGTGGCCAGCGCCAGTCGGACATCCCGTATCGCGAGGCGCGACGAACGATCTCCGCCCGCCGTTCGCGGCCCTCCTCGAAACTGGGCATCCAATCCCGTCCGGAGGCAGCGATGACGGGAGCTGCCCAGATCGGCCGCCACTCCGCCGGAACGGGCAGAACTTTCGCGATGCGAAACGCGGCAAGGTAGGAGAACGGCGAAACCAGGTCGTAGTAGAAGACAGGGGTATCGCTCTTCACGATCCTCCGATCCTACGTTGCGGTACTTCGCGCTGTGGTCCTTCCGCGGCCGCATCGGACGCGCGGAGCGGATCGGCTGACGTGACGCTGGCTCCATCCTCAGAGAAGCGGCTGGACGGGATGGCCGAAGTCGGACGGGTATCCGTCGACAGGCCAGACGCCGCCGCGCACGCTCCCGGCGTCCGTGGCGCCGTACAGCGGTCGAAACGACTCCGGGAGCTCAGGGCTCTGGGGCGTCGCCAGCCAGAGGCGCAGCAGCAGCCTGCGTGCGTCTCCGTCCCGGAAGGCGGCCCGGGCATGCCAGGTTGCGAAGTTGTCGATCAGCTGAAGCTCGCCCCGCACCAGTCGGTGCTCGAGCGCTACCCCGGGGGTCGCCAACACCGCATCGACTGCTTCCAGGGCGTCCCGCTGCTCCGGGCGCAGCCGCGGGGCGTCGGGGAAGCGCTGTGAGGTCTCGATGAACCGACGCCCGTAACGGGTCACGCCTTCACCGCAGAACACCGGGGTCGCCACCCAGGGCCGCTCACCCGGCTGCTCCTCTCCGCGGCGGTCCTGCGGAAGGGGCGCCGTGAGCTCGGCCAGCGCTTCGGGCGCGGTTTCCCCGAGGATCCGCTCGACCGCCGCCGCGCTCACCACCCGACTCTCGCCGCCGGCCTCGGCGGCGCGGACGCACAGCAACCCCACCACGTCCGTACGGTCGACGTGGAACGGCAGCGCCGCGCCAGACCTATAGCCGCGCTGGGTTGGCAGGTCGAGGCTCGCGCCGGCGTCTTCGACGCGCCCAATGGTTGTGCCCGAGCGATCCTGGCTGACCGGGCGGCCGAGGCACGACCCAAGCAGGTGGGAAGCGCGCTCGACTTCGTCCTCGTCGAGGCCGTCCAGAGGGAAGTTCTCGACCACCGCGAACCCAGGGCCAAGCGCGAGTCGACGGCGCAACTCACGGATGAGAGGGCGCAGCGGCTCCAGGCTGCGAACGTTGGCCGGAGCACGCCCGCCCTCGCGTACGGCGGCGACCAAGGCCGCTGCGGGCTGACTAGTCATCGTCAGCCTCCAGACCTCGTGACGCAGTTCTGCGCCGACCCAATCCCGTCCCATCACGTTCTCGGACCGCCTTGTTCCATCCGCGCGGAGCGTCATGCCCGCATTCTCATCAGTTCCTGCGCACGGCGAGCATCGGTACCGCTACTGAACCACCGCCCGCTTCACCAAACTTTTAGTGGCGGGAGGTGGGCGCGCGGTATAGGCTCGGCGATGGCAGCGACCCGAAGGGGGAACGGAAATGGAAACGAGCGCAGCAACGCTCACGGGAGGACGGACCGAGGTCAGCGACGAGGCTCTCGAGGAGCTTCGAACCGTGATCCGGGGGGACGTCCTCACCCGCGACGACCCGGGCTTCGATGCGGTGCGTGTGCCGTACAACGCGATGTACCCGGGCGATCCCGCGATCGTTGTCCAGGCATCGGGGACCGCCGACGTCGTCGATGCAGTGAACTTCGCGCGCGAACACGGCCTGCTGGTCGCGGTGCGCGGAGGAGGACACTCCATAGCGGGCCTGTCGAGCGTCGACGGGGGGATGCTGATCGACCTCGCTGCGATGAACGGCGTCGTCGTCGACCCCGAGGCGCGCACGGTCATCGTCGAGGGCGGTGCACTGTGGGGGGACGTCGACCGCGAGACCCAGGCCTTCGGGCTCGTGGCCCCGGGCGGCATTGTCTCCGACACGGGCGTTGCCGGGCTCACTCTCGGTGGCGGCGAGGGATGGGTACGGCGGAAGTACGGCTTGTCGTGCGACAGCCTGCTTTCGGCGCAGCTGGTCTGCGCGGACGGCGAGGTGCGGACGGCCTCGAGCGACGTCAACCCCGACCTCTACTGGGGGATCCGCGGGGGTGGCGGGAACTTCGGCATCGCCACGTCGCTCACGTTCCGCCTCTACGAGCACGGACCGATGAACGCGTTCGCCGGCGTGTTCTACCCCGCCGACCAGGCGGCGGACGTCTGGCGCAAGTTCCGCGATTGGGCGGCCACCGCTCCCAACGAGGTCACCGCACTGAGCGGCTGCACGACGCTGCCCGCGAGCGAGAACACACCCCCTGAGATCCACAACACCCCGTTCATCGTCGTCGGCGCGGTGTACGCCGGGGACCCAGAGGAGGGCATGACCGTGCTCCAGCCGCTGCGCGAGTTCGGCACCCCGCTGGCCGACATCTCACAGATCATGCCTTTCGGCGGAGTCCAGCAGGCGTTCGACGAGTTCTATGCGCGCGGCACCCTTCGCAGCTACTGGAAGTCCACATTCGTCGACGAGCTGACCGACGAGATAATCGACATCCTCGCGCCGCGGGCACAGAACCGCGGCTCGATACGGACGTTCGTGGTGCTCTTCCTGATGGGCGGCGCGATCAACGAGGTCGCCGCCGAGGACACTCCCTACGGCGAACGGGACGCGAACTGGATGGTCTCGATCGACGGCAACTGGGAGGACCCGGCCGAGGACGACAAGGTCATCGCCTGGGTGCGGGAGACGTGGTCGCAGGTTCACGAGCTCGGGACCGGCTCGGTGTACCTGAACTTCACAGGGATCGCGGACGAGGATGCGGACGTCGGAGTCGACAGCGGCCACGGCGCGAACCTCGAGCGCCTCGTGGCGATCAAGCAGAAGTACGACCCAGACAACCTCTTCAGGCTCAACAACAACATCTCCCCCAGCTGAGCAGTTCTCCCGCGGACATCCGTTACGCGAAGTCAGGCGACGTATCGCTCGCCTACCAGGCGTTCGGCGCGGGCGATACCGCCCTCGTACTGGCGCCCGGGTACATCTCGAACCTCGAGGCCAATTGGGAGGAGCCCAACTACGCCCGTTTCCTCGAGCGGCTCGCCTCGAGATTCCGCATCATCCTGTTCGACAAACGTGGGACGGGGTTGTCCGACCGGATCCCGGCCGTGACACTCGAGGAGCGCGCCGACGACCTGGGAGCGGTGATGGACGCCGCTGGGGTCGAGCGAGGAGCGCTGCTGGGTTGGTCGGAGGGGGGCAGCTACAGCGCATTCTTCGCAGCCCGCGAGCCCGAGCGTGTCTCCCACCTGATCCTGTATGCAGCCCCACCGCGCATCTTGCGGACCGACGGGTACCCCGCCGGCTGGCCCCCTGAGATGTTTGAGCAAATCCTCGCTGACACCGAGGCCAGTTGGGGAACCGACGCAGTCGCGGGCTGGGTCAACCCCAGCGCCGCGGAGGACGCGGCCTACCGGCGGTGGTTCGGGCACATGCAGCGCCTCGCCGCGAGCCCAGGCAGTGCCAGAGAGATGATGGCTGGCCTGCGTGACCTCGACATCCGCGACCTCCTGCCCTCCCTGCGGATGCCGACCCTCATCCTCCATCGGGTGGAGGAGACCTGGGTTCGGGTGGAGCACAGCCGGTACCTAGCCGCGCACATCCCGGGTGCCAAATACGTCGAGCTGCCCGGCGGAGACCACTGGCCGTGGATGGGTGACAGCGACGCCGTCATCGACGAGATCGAGGAATTCGTGACGGGTACCCGGCCCGTGCGCGAGCCCGATCGGGTGCTCGCGACGGTGCTCTTCACAGACATCGTCGATTCCACCCGGCGCGCCGCGGACCTAGGCGACCGCCGTTGGCGTGACGTGCTCGAGCGCCACAACCAGGTCGTCCGGGAGAGCCTGCAGCGTTTTCGCGGAGACGAGGTCAAGACCATGGGGGACGGCTTCCTCGCGACCTTCGATGGCCCGGCGCGCGGCATCCGCTGCGCCCGGACGGTCGTCGACGAGCTGGGGCAACTCGGCGTCGACCTGCGCGCAGGCCTCCATACAGGAGAGTGCGAGGCCATGGTCGGCGACCTCGGCGGGGTCGCAGTCCACATCGGCGCGCGCGTGGCAGCGAAAGCTCAGGCGGGGGAGGTGCTCGTATCGAGCACGGTCAAGGACTTGGTCGCGGGATCCGAGATCGATTTCCGAGATCGCGGCGAGCACGAGCTCAAGGGCGTGCCGGGCCGCTGGCGGCTGTTCGCGGTGGCATCACCCGGGGCGGGCTAGGCCTGGAGGGCGCTGTCTCGATCCCGCGTGATGTCGACTCGCGCCACGCGGTCCCCCTGGAAGGTCACGGTAGTTCCCCCGCTGCCATTCGCGGTAGACCGCTCGAATCGCGCCGAGTCTGTCCACGGAACCGAGACTCAGACGGCCGCACGCCGGCCGACGGCGATCCCCGTGACGATCTCCCTGACGATCCTGTCAGCCGCCAGGGCCGTGATGTCGCTTGACCCGACTCCGGTCGGAATCACCTCGACGACGTCCGCGCCGACCACGCGGACCCTTGCCGCCAACTCCCGGCACGCCCACAGGAGATCGGTTGTGGACATCCCGCCGGGCTCGGGCGTACCGGTTCCCGGCGCGAACGCGGGGTCGAGGACGTCCACGTCCACAGACAGGAACACTGGGCCTTCGCCGGCGATCTCGGTCGCCCGTTCCACCGCCGAGCGAATCCCGAGCTCCCGCACATCGTGCATGAACAGACTCGTGATGCCCTTCGCCGCCTGCCAGGCGAACTCGGGCTCGCCAGGCCAGTAACCGCGAAGTCCGATCTGCACGTAGCGACGCGGATCGACGTGGCCCTGCTCGACAAGCTGGTACATGGGGGTGCCGTGCGACACCTCTGCACCAAAGACCTCCGTGCCGGTGTCGGTGTGAGCGTCGAAGTGGATCAGACCTACGGCACCGTGCCGCCGCGCGCACGCGCGCACGTCGGGCTCGGCGATTCCGTGGTCCCCGCCAAGGACGATCGGCACCGCCCCGGCGTCGACCACGTCGCCCACCACCCCCTCGATGGCCTCGTGAGTGCGGGCGGGGTCCGCCGGGCGCACCGGCGCATCGCCGTAGTCGACGACCTGGAGCTCCGCGAAGCCATCCACCTTGGCCTCCAGGTGCGGGCCGCGGGTGCAGCTCGCCGCCCGAATTGCCCGCGGCCCGAACCGCGCCCCCGGGCGGTCGGAGACGAGATCGTCGGTGGGTGCGCCCACGATTGCGACGTCCGAGCCGGCAAGCTCGGCGGGATCCTCGGTGTACGGGAGGCCGCCAAACGTGAGCAAGCCGGCGTAATCGGGTTTCCCACCATGTTGCCGCCAGCGCTGCAGGGGGTCGATCACGGCGTGCAATCCTAGGACGACTTGCCGGTGGGGGCTGAGATCCGCGATCGCGCGCTCAACCCGGTGTCCGCCTTCGGCAGCAGCGACCGGTCGACCGGCGGACGCATCGCCAGGTAGAAGAGCGCCGAGAAGACCGCTAGGGCGATCAGGTTCAGCACCAGCTTGTAGTCGAGCTCGATCGATCCGAAGATCTCGTCGCTGGAGGGCCGCGTCTCGGGAATCAGGCCAAGAAGGCTGAACAGGGCGTCGACGAGCAACGCGGCGATCACGATGGTCACGAACATCAACGCCGTGATCCGCCACGCGAACTCCCACCCGTAGTACTTGCGGTATGCGGCGATGATCGGAAGCACGATCAGGTCCGCGAAGATGAACGCGATCACGCCGGCGAAGCTGATCCCGCCCGACCACAGAACGGCCGCCAGCGGCACGTTGCCGATCGAGCAGACGAAGCTGAGGATGGCGATCACCTGGCCCGCGATCACGTTCTCTACCGCCTCGATCCCCGCCGGGGCGTCGGTTACGAAGAGGCCGTTGAAGAAGTCATCACCCAAAAGCCCGATGAACCCGGCCAGCAGGAAGCCAATCGTTATCTCCTTCCACAGCATCCGCCAGTCGGCGCGGAAGTTGTGTGCGACATCCGACCAGGCCGCGGCCGAGGTCAGCCGCAGACGCCAGCCCATTCGCGCGCCGGCGCTCGAGTGCTCGTGGTCGGCCTGGACCTGCTCGGCGTGGCGGCGGGCAGCACGTTCCACGCGCGGGGAGACGAACAGCCGCAAGAGAATGGCCACCAGGGCAATCAGCACGATCCCGCCCACGAACTCCGCCAGGGTGAACTGCCAACCCATCAGGACCCAAAGCACCAAGCCCAGCTCCCAGACCAGGTTCGTCGAAGCGAACTGGAAAGCCAAGGTGGTTGCCGCGGATGCACCCTTCGCAAACAGCGACCTGGCGATCGCGATCGCCGCATAGGAGCAGGAGGAAGAGGCCGCACCCAGTCCGGTCGCCCGTGCCACCGGGCCGGCGCCGCTACCCGAAAGGGCGTGCTCGATTCGCTCGCGCGGTACCCAGACCTGCACGACGGCTGAGATCGCAAAGCCGAGGACCAGCGCCCACCAGACCTCGTATGCCATCAGGAAGGCCTGCTCGAATCCTTCCGCCACCGTGTCGATTACGTCAGTCACCGGTTCGGTGGCTCTGTGCTTTCAGATGGGACGGCCCTGCGCTGGCCCCGGCGCCCCAGAAGGGCGGCGATCATCCCCGACAGCGCGTATAGGAGCGCGCTGTAGATGGCCGCGAACTTGAGCACCGCCGCGACGAACGCTACCTGCGGCCAGGGCGAGGCTGGGTGGCCCCAGAGCGAGATTCCGAGCCCGAGGTTCTCGACGTAGTCAAACCCCGCGGCGGCGAATGCCACCCACGCCATAGCGATCCCCGCATCGCCCAGGCGGGGGCGCCGGGCGCGTTGCCATGCCCCCGCAGCGGCGATGCATCCGCCCGCAAGGGCCGCCGCATAGATGAGCGGGTAGACGAGGTCGAAGACCTGGATCGCCTTCGCCTCGTCGATGACTCCTTCGCGGCGCCAGGTCGCGAGGATCTCATCGGCCCGCTCAACGGAGCCGGCGAGCTCGAAGTCGATGATGCTCTCGCCGCCGCGCTCGCCCTCGTGAAGCGGCTTCACGACCGCCCCCAGGACGGCCGGGAGAAGCGCCGCCAACGCCACGCAGACGAGCGCCACTCGCCTGCGATGCCGCGGCCACAGCTGAAACGGATGCCTCAGGGCCATCTGCGGGGAACGATATGCCGTGCGCTCAAGAGCCCGGCCTGACGAAACGCTGGGTGAGGCTCGGCTCCCGAAGCCAGGCTGAGATCGACGCGCGCGTGGGCTCGACCAGGGGCTCGCGCGGGTCCAGCTCCCTCCGACTGCCGAGGAGCCAGTCCCGATCCCTCAGCACCACCTCGGTGGCAAGCTCCGCGAACTCCCCTCGGCCGCCCCGGGCCCCCAGGCCGAATACCCGCTCGGGACCCAGGACGGCGTTGGCCTCCGCCCGGCCGCGGACCAGGCGGCGGTAATCGTTTCGGTCCAGCTCGCCGGCGTGGGCATCCAGGGCTCGCAGGACCTGTTGGAGGCGCTCCTCAGCGAAGTACGTGATCAGTGTCGGAAAGGGCAGGTCCGCCCACAGGCCCCACATCCACCAGACAGGCGCCTTGCCGTCGAGCCGGGACAGGGCATCCAGCGCCGCCCGCCCCACGACCTCGTGACCGGGATGGCCATCATGCGGGCTCGGGGAGAAGACGATGTCCACCGCCTCGCGGCGGACGAGATCCGCGATCAGCGCAGCCAGCTCGGGCTCCGCGGCGTCGGGGTCGTCCGTTGACCCGATCGCCACAGGCCGGCTGGGGATGACCAACTCGAACCCGGTGCGCCTGGAGGACTCCCGAGCCTCGGCTTCGCGGCGCTCCCGGTCCGCCGGCCGTCCCAGACTGCACGCCAGGTTGATGATCCGATGACCGCTAGCCTGGAGCGCCAGCATGATCGCCGGGCCGCCCAAGAGCTCATCGTCAGGGTGGGGCGCGAGATGCAGGACCGTCCGCCGGGCAGGCGGATTGCCCTCGACGCTGCTCGGGCCGCTCCCGATCATTCGTTCCCGCCCAGCCTATTTCCCCGTGTGGTGAACGAGCTGCTCCTCGCCCGCCACGGCGAGACTGAGTGGAGCCTCAACGGGCGGCACACCGGCCGCACCGACCTGCCGCTGACCGAGAACGGCCGCCGACTCGCTTTGCAACTGTCGCCGCGGCTCGAGGGCCATCGCTTCGCGCTGGTGCTGACGAGCCCGCTGCGTCGCGCGATCGAGACCTGCGAACTCGCCGGCTTGGGGGCGCAGGCCCAGGTCCGCGACGACCTAAGGGAGTGGGACTACGGCGATTACGAGGGGATCACGACCGCCGAGGTCCAGCGCCGGCGGCCCGGCTGGAGCATGTGGCGTGACGGCTGCCCGAACGGCGAGCTCGCCGCGCAGGTGGGAGCGCGCGCCGACCTGGTGATCGCCGAGGTGCGCGCCGCCGACGCCGACTCGATCGCCTTCGGCCACGGCCACATGCTGCGGGTGCTCGCCGCGCGCTGGCTCGGACTGGCGCCCGAAAGCGGGGCTTTGTTCGCACTCGGCACGGGCACCCTGAGCACGCTCGGCTACGAGCACGGCACCGCCGTGATCCGCAGCTGGAGCGCGCTTCCGCGCTAGCCGCCGCCCAGCGGTGCTCGCTGCGGCCTCTACCATCCCCCACCATGCGTATAGACAAGCTTCTCGCCGCCGAAGGCCCCGTTTTCTCCTTCGAGTTCTTCCCGCCGCGAACACCGGAGGGCGTCGAAACGCTGTTTGAGACCGTGGAGGCCCTGAAGCCGCTCGGCCCGTCGTTCGTCTCGGTCACGTACGGCGCCGGGGGAGCGACCCGCGAGGGCACGGTCGAGGTCGCCACCAGGATCAGGCGCGAGCACGGGTTGGAGGCGATGGCCCACCTGAGCTGTGTAGGGGAGACCACGCAGGGCCTGGTCGAGATCCTCGACCAGCTCCGGGACGAGGGGATCGAAAACATCCTCGCCCTGCGCGGCGATCCTCCGAGAGGCGAGACCGAGTTCAGGCGGCCGGAGGGGGGCCTCGACTGCGCCGCCGACCTGGCGGCCTTCATCTCCGAGCGCTACGACTTCGCGATCGGCGGTGCCTGCTTTCCCGAGGTGCATCCCGAGGCCCCCAGCCTCGAGGCCGATCTGGCCTACCTGGGGACCAAGGTCACGTCCGGCGCCAGCTTCCTGATCACCCAGCTCTTCTTCGACAACCGCGCCTATTTCGAATTCGTGCGGGCGGCCCGGGCCACCGGGATCGGCGTTCCGATCATTCCCGGCGTGATCCCGATCACGAGCTACGCGCAGATCGTGCGCTTTTGCGAGCTCTGCGCCGCCTCGATCCCGCAGCCGCTGGCCGCGGCGATGGAGGCGCTCGAGGGCAACGAGGTCGCGGAGGCCGAGCTCGGCACCGCCTATGCGGCGCGCCAATGCGAGGAGCTCCTGGCCGGCGGGGCTCCGGGCATCCACTTCTACACCCTCAACAGGGCGCCCGCCACACGCGCGGTCCTCGGCGCGCTGCAAGTTGCGCGGCCATGGGAGCGAGCGACCGTCTCGCCGCCCTCGGAACCCGCGCCGGCGCCCGTGGGCCTCGAATAGACTCGCCGCCCTCATGGCTGACGCGCCCGGCTCATTTCTCTACCGCGGTCACCGCATCGTCTACGACATCCACGGCGAGGGCGACCGCACCCTGGTCTTGATCCACGGCCTCCTAATGAATCGGCGCATGTACGATCGCCTCGCGCCGGCGATGGCGGAACGCGGCAACCGCGTGGTCACCGTCGACCTGCTCGGGCACGGCGAGTCCGACAAGCCCGAGGACATGCGGATCTACTCGATGGCTTCGCTGGCGAGCCAGGCGGCGGCGCTGGTCGACCATCTCGGGCTCCAAGCGCCCGTGGTCGGCGGGACGTCGCTTGGGGCGAACGTGACCTTGGAGCTCGCCGTCCACCATCCCGAGAGCGCTGGCGCGCTGTTCATCGAGATGCCGGTGCTGGAGGACGCGCTGCTGGGTGCCGCGCTGATCTTCACGCCGATCCTCCTCACCCTTCGCCTCGCGGGGCCGCTGCTTGGCGCCGCATCCCGGGCGCTCCAGCGGGTTCCCCGTACCCACTACCTCGTGGACATCGGGCTCGACTGGGCGCGGCGCGAGCCTGAGTCCTCGCGAGCAGTGCTCGAGGGAGTCCTCTTCGGGGGTGCCGCCCCGCCTCCGGAGGAGCGCAAACAGATTGAGCACCCGGCCCTCGTGATCGGGCATCCAAACGACCCGCTCCATCCGTTCTCAGACGCCGGGATGCTGGTCGAGGAGATCCCGAACGCCCGGATGGTGGACGCCAACTCGATCCTTGAGTGGCGCCTCACCCCCGCGCGCCTCAACGACGAGCTGGCCGCGTTCCTGGACCAGGTCTTCACCGAGTTGCTGCCGCGTGGGGCCAGCGCCCCGACGGCAGCGAGCGATCTGGCCGGTTAAGGGTCGTCCGCTACCCTGGCGCGCCGGATGGCGACCCGAAAGGAGGAGAAGGCCCGCCTGCGGGAGGCCCGGCTCCAGGCTGAGCACCGCGAGGCGCAGGCGGCGCGGAAGCGGCTGCTCCTCGGCTACGGGGTCGCCGGGGTGCTGACTCTGGCCGTCCTGGTCGGCATCGTGGTCGTGATCGCGAGCGGCGGGGGAGGCTCAGGCGGCGACACGCCCGCCGCCGCCCACATCGACACCACCACGGGCAGCATCAACGGCGTCGCGGCCGACTCCCGCGAGGGGACCCCACCGCCGACCGTTCACAACCTCGACCTGGAGAACGCCGCCGAGGAAGCCGGCTGCACGCTGCGGCTCAACCTGCCCGACGAAGGAAACAGCCACTTGAAGCCGGGCGCCCCGCCCCCCGACTATCACACCAACCCGCCGACCTCGGGCAATCACGTCACCACCCCGTTCCAGCAGGCGGACGGCGCCTACGCAAAGAGGCCCGAGCTGATCGAGATCGTCCACTCGCTCGAGCACGGCCGCATTGAGATCCAGTACGCGCCGGACCTGCCGGACGCTGACCAGCTCGCCCTCAAGGGAGTCTTCGACGACAGCCCGTCGGGGATGCTCCTGTTTCCCAATCCCGACATGCCGTATGAGGTCGCGGCGACCGCCTGGACCCAGCTCCTGGGCTGCAAGCAATACGAGGGCGCCAAGACGCTGGATGCGATCCGCGACTTCCGCGACCAGTACCGCGGCCGGGGTCCCGAGGGACAGGTTCCGATAAATCTCTAGCGGTCATCCTCTTCCCTGCTCGAGCGCCGCTCGCGGAGGGTCGTCGCGATCACCGACCAGAGAACTATGAACACCGGCAGCCCGTACAGGGGCCAGAAATACCAGTGGCCGATGTGGGCGAGGGGCAAGAGCATCAGGCGTTGGCCTGCGAGAGCAGGAACAGGCCCAGACAGGTGAAGGCGACCATAACCAGGAGCATCCATCGCTGCGATTTCGACGCGCGATCGGCGTCCCCGTACACGGTGAGGGCGCGGTCGTGGGAGAGCGTCAAGCCGGTGACGTGCCCGGTGACGAGCGCCGCCACCTGCACGTACCAGATCAGGTTGGCACTCAAGAGCCCGTAGTCGATCCCGCTTGACGCGGTTCCGAACAGGTCGGAACCGTCTCCTAGCGGGTCCGAGAGCAGGTAAGTGAACTGCGCCTGCTCGGCGAACACGACGAGGCTGAAGTAGTGCGCTGCCAGGTATGCCACGCCGATCGGGATCAGCGTATGAGCGAAGGATCGGCCGAGCGATCCGAGTGCCGGGGAGCCACGCAAGGTCCGCATCCCCCGCACCCCGACCCAGTAAACCGCAGCGACTCCCGCCAGGGTGAGTGCGAAGAAGAGCGACTCCGAGGTCCGCAAGGCAGTGGTCGGCGCAAGCCCGAGATCCGTGAGGCGGTGAAACAGGTCGCTGATGGGCTCTTGCAACAGCCCCTCCTGGGCACCGTCGAAGGTCGTCGCACCGATCGTCGCGATCACGAGCGCGATGGACCCGGGGACACGGGCCCAATGCGTAGCGGCAGCCAGCGGGCGGCGGATCCCCAGCCGCCCCTCGCGGACCTCCAGCGGACCGAGCTGGGAGAACATCCCGTAGTAGACGGAGAACGCCTCGCCCCGCCTAAGCCAGGTCTCCACCCCGAACACGGCCATCGCCGTCAGGGTGTAGACGGTGTACGCGAGCGTTGCCACCGCGACCGTGCTCGGCCGCACGCCGAGGCTCCCGAAGCCGCTGACGCCGTACACGAGCTCGAGCCAGACGAAGCCGACGATCCCGGCAACCGCCGGCCAGCGCCCGAGCTGCTCCGGATAGCGGAGGGGTGGCGAATGGGACTGGCCCGCGATCAGCCGGAACGCCGCACCCGTTGTCCGGGCGATCGCGCGCCACGGGTTGAAGGCCCGGAAGACGTCGCCCAGCAGGATGCTGAGCACCACCATGCCGAGCCAGAACGTCACGAACACGAACGTGACCGCGAAGTTCAAGCTCGGCTCCTCGGTCCCCTCGAGCCCGGTGTAGACGACCGTTGCCAGAAGGAAGACGCCGATCGCTCCCGTCAGGATCTGGACCGGGCGCCCGGTGACCAGACGCGACAGTCCCTCGGAGACGGGGCGCCAGCGATCCGAGGACAGCTTCGAGTCCCGCCAGGCGACCGAGAGGGCGACGAACGAGACGATCAGGACGAGAGATGCTCCCCAGGCGAAGAGCCAGGCCGGGATCGGCAGGTCCTGGCGGCCGATCAGCAGCCCGTGGGCAAGCGGTAGGAACAGGGAGATCACGGCGTCACGGTCAGCTCGGCCACTGGAAGGCCCCGGCGACCGCGGCAGCGGCCAAACCGAGGCTCAGCTTTCTGGATTTCATTGATGCTCCTTCCCACGCGGGCTTGCCGCGTGAACGGTGAGCCGCGGGCCAAATCCCGCGGCGTGATCAGCCGGCGGGAAGGAGCGGCGGCGGGCGCCGCGCGAAGCCGAAGGCGAGGTTCAGCGAGGCAAGTGGCAGACGAGCAGGGGCGGAGCGCGGCTCAATCACGGCCGGCGGGCGCACGCGAGGGAGTCGACGCGGTTTCGATTGCCCGAGAGCGCCCTCGACCCCACGGAGCGCCAGGCTGGCCAGCGAGGCAACCGCGCCCACCAAGAATGCCAGCGGCAGGGCGATCCAGCCGCCGTGAGCGAGGATCGCGGCCAACCCCGCCGGGTGGCCCGCCGCAACCGCCCCCTCGGTCAGCTCCTGGGCGCAGAAGAT
>Ga0134122_10000109_pt1 | contig 45197 bp, 40 predicted proteins | sample KB302_FD_96461 | JGI IMG/M metagenome (GOLD analysis project Ga0134122, IMG submission 96461) | Terrestrial soil microbial communities without Nitrogen fertilizer from Kellogg Biological Station, Michigan, USA - KB3-0-2 | ecosystem: Environmental > Terrestrial > Soil > Unclassified ... | reverse complement strand
TCCGTTGCAGCGGCGAAGCGCGCCATCCTGGACGGGTCGACGAAGCCGCTCGCCGCCGGCTTGGCCGAGGAGCGAAAGTGGTTCATGGCCTGTAGCTCGCAACCGGCCGCTCGCCGCGCCATGCGTGCGTACGTCGACCGCGTTCGGGCCGCCGGCCCCCCGTTCGCCGACGATGGCGAGCTGGCGAGGTGGCAGGACGGGACCGCGGTGGATTTGGTCAGCGACGCCTGAGCACCGTCACGACGCCAGCAGGGGCAGCAGCGCGTCCAGCTTGATCTCGGTCTCCGCCAACTCGGCCTCGGGTTCGGAGTCGGCGACGATCCCGTTGCCGGCGAACAGGTGGGCGGCGCGGTCCCGCAGGAGCGCGGAGCGAATCGCGACGCAGAACTCGCCGTCCTCGGCGGCATCCATCCAGCCGACGGGCCCCGCATACCAGCCGCGGTCGAGCCTTTCGAGCTCGGCGATCGTGGCGAGCGCTCGGCTGCCAGGCTCTCCGCCGACGGCCGGCGTCGGGTGTAGGAGCCCCGCCACCTCGACGGCGGAGCGCGGCTCGGAGAGCTGGGCGTGGATCGGCGTCGCGAGGTGCTGGATGTTGGCTACCTTGACCAAACCCGGCTCGGATGCCGCCTCCACCCAGACCGCCTGACCGCGCAGTGCGCGCTCGATCCGCCGGACGACGATCTCGTGCTCACGACGGTCCTTGACGGAGCGCAAAAGCTGCTCGCCCAAGTGATCGTCCACCGCGGGGTCGGCGCTGCGCCGGGTCGAGCCGGCCAGCGCCACCGTCGCGGCGCCCGCACCGCTCCGCCGCACCAGCAGCTCCGGGCTGGCGCCCAGGAACGCGGCCTCCGGCGAGCCGCAGCAGAAGCAGAAACACGACGGGAACAGCTCTCGCAGCGCGCCGTACACGGCCGCCGGTTCGTGGGCGCGGGGGGATTCCACCACAACCTCTCGCGCCAAGACGACCTTCTCCAGGTCGCCGGCCCGGATCCGTTCAACCGCCTGCGCCACGGATTCCTCGAAGCGCTCCGGGGGGAGCACGCTCGCGATCTGGGTCTCGCCCGTGGGATGTGGATCGGCGAGCGGCAGGCCCGCCTCACCGAGCGCGGCGAGGCGGGCCCCCAGGCGTCGCGATGCGCCGCCCGGGTCGACGTCTGGCCCGGACAACGCGCACAGCGTCAGGTGGGTCTGGCCGCCCGATCGGTGGAGCGCCACCTCGGGCAGGACCAGGAGCGCGGGTGGGAAGGAGGACCAGTGCGCCGCCTGTCCGCCGTCTTGCTCAAACGCGAACCCCCCCACCCAGACGGGGCCGGCACCTGCGGGCAACCGGTCGGGCTCGTCGCTCAGACGACCGCGCGCCAGCTCTGCGCACGAGGCGACCAGCTCGCCAAAGCGCCTGGGGCCGCGGGAGATGACTTCGTGCACGCTTCCGAGCGTGGCGAGCGCGAACCCGTCGCGATCGGGCTGCTCCCAACAGAACCAGCGGTCATCCGCGCGCCGAGAGGCGAAAACCGCCGCGCTCGGGTCCTCCAGTGCCAGCGGGACCGTCACGCTCGCCAAACGCCGCCTCCCCCCCGCCTCGGCCAGCAACGCCTCCAGCGACTCCAGGGCGGCCGTCGCCGCGATCATGCTCCGGACTTACTGATCGGGACGGGAGCGAACGATGGCGACCTCGCCGGTCCGCGCCATCTCGATCAGCCCGTGGGGGCGGATCATGCGCTCGAAGGAGTCGATCTTCTCGGACGACCCGGTCACCTCGATGGTCAGGGCGCGGCGCGAGACGTCGACGATCTTGGCCCTGAAGATGTCTGCGAACTGCATGATCTCGGCGCGGCCCTCCACGGTTGCCTGAACTCGGAACATCGCCATCTCCCTCGAGATCGTCTGATCCGGCTCCATGTCCCGGATCTTGATCACGTTCACCAGCTTGTGGAGCTGCTTGGTCACCTGGTCGATGGGGTGCACGGCGCCGTCAAGGGTCAGCGTGATCCGCGAGACCTCGGGGTCCTCCGTCGGACCGACGGCGAGGCTGTCGATGTTGAACCCCCGGCGCGCGAACAGGCCCGCGATCCGCGCCAGCACGCCCGGCTTGTTCTCGACCAGGAGCGAGAGGATGTGCTTGCGTCCGGTGAGGGCGCTGCCGACCTGAAGGTCCTCGAGCTTGACGAGCTCTGGTGTCCCGGCTTCCATGGCCGCCCCTACCCCACCATGTCCCGCGCCGCAGCGCCGGCGGGGATCATCGGGAAGCAGTTCTCGGTCTTCGTCACCTGCACGTCGAGCAGCACCGGGCCTTCCGCGTCGAGCGCGGCCTTCATCGCGTCCTCGACCTCGTTCTTGTCCGTGCAGCGCATCCCGGTCCAACCGAACGCCTCGGCCAACTTCACCCAGTCGGGGCTGTCCCCCATCTCCACCGACTTGTAGCGGCCGTCCCAGAACAGCTCCTGCCACTGGCGGACCATCCCCATGTAGCCGTTGTTCATCAGGAAGACCTTGACCGGGATGTCGTGAACGGCGGCGGTCGCGAACTCCTGGCAGACCATCACCAGGCTGCCGTCCCCGGCCAGACAGACCACCGTCTCGTCGGGCTTGGCCACCTTGGCGCCGATCGCTGCGGGCAGGCCGAAGCCCATCGTCCCCAGGCCGCCAGAGTTGATCCAGCGGCGCGGCTCCGAGAAGTTGTAGTACTGGGCGCACCACATCTGGTGCTGACCGACGTCGGAGGTGATGATCGCGTCGCCCTCGGTGACCTTGTAGAGGGCCTCGATCATCCGCTGCGGCTTGATCTCCGCATCCTCCGAGTCCTCGTAGCCGAGCGGATACTCCTCCTGCCAGGCGTCGATCTGCTTCCACCACGCATCAAGACGCTCCGGGTCGGGGCCCAAGCGCTCGTATTCGCCGACCAGCTTGGGCAGCACGTCGGCTGCATCGCCGACGATCGGGATGTGGGCCGGGACGTTCTTGGAGATCTCCGCCGGGTCGATGTCGATATGGACGAACTTGGCGCGCGGGGCGAACTCGGCGAGCTTTCCGGTGATCCGATCGTCGAAACGCGCCCCGACGGCGACGATGAGGTCGGCGTTGTCCATCGCGTAGTTCGCCGTTCGCGTGCCGTGCATGCCGAGCATGCCCAGCCACTGCTCGTGCGGCGCCGGGAAGGCGCCCAGGCCCATCACGGTGAGCGTCACCGGGAGCCTGTCCGAGAGGCAGAAACGGCGGAACTCCTCGGAGGCGTTCGCGTTGATGATCCCGCCGCCGCCGTAGATCACAGGGCGGCGGGCGTTGGCAAGGGCCTTCGCGGCCAGCCGGATCTGCTTGATGTTGCCCTCGGTGGTCGGCTTGTAGCCCGGCAGGTCGGGAGCCCCCTGGGCCGGCTCGTACTCGATGTCCGCCCGCGAGAGGTCCTGCGGCACGTCGACGAGCACCGGGCCCGGGCGCCCGGTGGAGGCGATGTGGAAGGCCTGGTGTATGTAGGTGGGAATCTGTCGCGGGTCGGTGACCAGGAAGGAGTGTTTGACGATCGGCAACGTGATCCCGGTGACGTCAGCCTCCTGAAAGCCGTCTGTGCCGATCAGCTCGGTGCGCACCTGGCCCGTGATGAATACGGTCGGCACCGAGTCCATCATCGCGTCGGCGATCGCCGTCACCAGGTTGGTCGCACCCGGACCCGAGGTGGCGAAGGCAACGCCCACCCGACCGGAGGCCTTCGCGTAACCCTCCGCCGCGTGTCCGGCCCCCTGCTCGTGACGCGACTGGATGTGGATCAGCTCTGCGTCGTACAGGGCGTCGTAGGTGGGCAGGTTGGCGCCGCCCGGGATGCCGAATACGTGCTCGACCCCTTCGGCCTTGAGCGCTTCACACATTGCATCCGCTGCCCGCATGGGCAGCCGAGTGTACGACAACCACAAACGCTGGTCAGACGAGTAGGTGTGGGTAGTCGCGCTCCAGCATCTCGCGGTACATCGCGAATACCGGCTTGGTGATCGGGATCAGCTTCAGCGCCGATTTGATGTCGCCGGAGCTCTTGATGCGGCGCTTGGCGAGGGCGAGCGGCACGTTCTCCTTCCCCTGGAAGTACCTGTTGGCGACCTCGGAGCTCATCGTCATCCCGACCTTCGGCTCCCAGTCGACGTCGTCCGACCACTCCCAGCGCAGGTTCTGATCACCGCCCTCCTCCCCGTAGGTGACGTTCACCACAGCCTCCTGGTCGGGGAACTCGAACCGCTGGGGCACCCTGGCGTCACGGAGCTTCGGCCCCATCTCGGGGTCCGTGCTCATCAGGGTGAAGGCCTTGTCCATGACCTCACGGAACTCACTCTCGGACTGGAATTCCGCCATGCCCTCAGGAGGGCCGTTCCGCGGCTTCGACCTCACCCATCAGCTCTCCCGGCTTCCAGCGCGTGGTCGGCAGGATCGCGCGCTCGATTACCCGGCCCTTGTACCGCTCGATGATCCGCAGCATCGAGCGGACCAGCTCCTCACCGAGAAGGTGGGGCTTCAGCCCGAGGTCGATCAGCTTCGTATTGGTGGCGTTGTAGTAGTGGCGCTCGGCCTCGATCCGCGGGTTCGGAAACGCGCGCACCTCGACTGGATAGCCGAGCTCCTCCCCGGTTCGCTTCACGAGCTCGGCCAGCTGGGAAACCGAGAACTGCTCCGTGAACTGGTTGAAGACCCGGAACTCGCCCAGCTCGCCGGGATTGGAGGCCGCCAGCTCGACGCACTGGAGCGTGTCGCGGATGTTCAGGAAGCCACGGGTCTGTCCGCCCTCGCCATAGACGGTGAGTGGGTGACCGATCACCGCCTGGACGCAGAAACGGTTGAGCACGGTGCCGAAGTACTCGTCGTAGTCAAAACGCGTGATCAGGCGCTCGTCCCGCGCGGATTCCTCCGTCTCGATCCCGTAGACCACGCCCTGGTTGAGGTCGGTGGCTCGTAGGCCCCAGATCCGGCAGGCGAAGTGGATGTTGTGCGAGTCGTGAACCTTGGACAGGTGATAGAGCGAGCCGGGCATCTTCGGAAACGGAAGCGTGTCCCGGCGACCCTTGTGCTCGATCTCTAGGAACCCCTCCTCGATGTCGATGTTCGGGGTCCCGTACTCGCCCATGGTGCCGAGCTTGACCAGGTGGCAATCGGGCACCCGGTCGCGGATCGAGAACAAGAGCTCCAGGGTTCCGATGACGTTCGTGTACTGGGTTTCGACCGCGGCCGCACGGGACTTCATCGAGTAGGGCGCCGAAGGCTGCTCGCCGTAGTGGATGATCGTCTCGGGCAGGGTCTCTGCGATCACCCGGTCGACGAAGTCGCCGTCCTCGATCGACCCCACGAAGACGCCGATCTCGTTGCCGCTCACCTGGTTCCAGGCCTCGACCCGGTCGACCAGGGAGCAAATGGGAGTCAGCGATCCGGTCGCGTGCTGGACGTGCCACCGCCGTCTGGAGAAGTTGTCCACCACGGCGACTTCGTGGCCGCGAGCCGAGAACCGCATCGCGGTGGGCCACCCAAGGTACCCGTCACCTCCGAGGATCAGGACTCGCATGGTCGCGCGAGGGTAGCGGACCGGTCACTCCTATCCTGTAGCGGCTCATGACCCCGCCAGCGGACGTCTTCCCGCCCGAGTTGACGGCGCTGCGCGCCGCCGGCCTGGTGATCGCCGCGCTCGTGGCAGCCTTCGCGATCTGGCGGAGGCGCTCCCTGCGCAACGTCGACGTCCTGATCCTGCTGCTGGTCGCCCTTGGACTGGCGATCGTGGCCGGCACGGACCTTCTGGACGCGATCCTCAGCGCCTTCTCGTTCAAGCGCGAGAACGGGACCCGGATCGTGGGCGTGGCCGTGATCGCCATCCTCATCCTGTTCGTACTGGTGGTTCGCGCCCTGTCACAGGGCTCGCGGATCACCCGTGAGCTCTCGGCGGTGCTCGAGGGATTCGCGTGGGAACAGTTCTCGGAAGCCGGCTATCCGGAGCGATTCCGCGACAAGATCGGCGTCCTGATCCCGGCCTACAACGAGGCCGACAGCATCGGTTACGTCCTCGACCGGATTCCGGCCGAGGTCTGTGGGCTCCAGACCGCCACCCTGGTCGTCGACGACGGCTCCCGCGATGGCACCGCGGACATCGCTGCGCAGCGAGGGGCGGCGATCGCCCGGCACCTGATCAACCGCGGAGGCGGCGCGGCGCTGCGCACCGGCTACCGCCTCCTCGCCGACTCGGGCGCCACCATCGTGGTCACCTTGGACGCGGACGGGCAGCACCTGCCGTCCGAGATGGACCGCCTGGTTCAACCGGTCGTCTCCGGCGAGGTGGCGGTCGCCCACGGCTCGCGCGTGCTGGGCAGGGCGGAGCCGAACCACTATGCCCGCGAGATGGGGATCGTCGTCTTCAACCGGGTCGTCTCGCTGATCACGCGCACCAAGGTGAGCGACTGCTCCAACGGCTACCGCGCGGTGCGCTCCGACGTCCTGCCACAGCTCGTGCTGCGCCAGGAGCAGTTCCATACCTCCGAGTTCCTGATCGAGGCGCTCAGGCGAGACATCCCTGCCAAGGAGGTCCCGGTGACGGTCGCGCGGCGCATGCACGGCCATTCGAAGAAGCCGGCGGTGGTGCGCTACGGGCTCGGCTTCGCGAACGCGATCGTTCGCACGTGGCTCAGGTAGAGGCCAGGGCCCGCGGCCTGAATGGCCGCCCTTGGCGAGTTTATGGCGCTATGCGCCACAAACTCGCCAATCCCCGCCGCCCGACCCCCTACTAGCCCTGCCCGGCCTGGGGTTGGTCCGATGATTCCGGAAAGTAGAGGTCCGCCCCGCACCGGTTGCAGACCTGGACGTAGAGCTTGTGGACCTTTCCGCAGCGAGGGCAGCGGCGCTCGGGCTCGTCGTCCGGCTCGTACAGGATGACCGCGATCAGGCCAAGGACCGGCAGCACCGAGCCGACGACCAGCCAGATGAGGAAGGAGCTCCCCTTGGCGCGCCCGATCACTCCCGTGGCGATGCCGAACGAGAGGGCGATGATCACGTAGGGCGCCGCCATGTCTCAATTCTGGCGGACGAAAGGCGGGCGTACTTTGCTCAGGAGACCGGCCGATGGCTGCCGCCGCGCGCGTACTCCTCGACGCGAAGCGGTCGTGGGTGGCCGATCGAGCCGACCTCGGCGACGTCTCGGCGGAACGGCAGGCCGACCGTCCAGTCGACCACGGCGCGGATCTTGCGCGCGGTGCCCGGGATCTGGCTCATGTGGTACGTGCGGGCCAGCCACCAGGCCGGGAACCCCGAGAAGGTGAACCGTCCCAGCCGACCCACCGCCTTGTAGCGACCCAGGTTGACGAACGCGCCCTTGTTGCGATACCGGAACGGCCTTGCCTTGCCGATGCCGAGCTCGGCGGCCACGTTGTGCGCAACAGCCCGGCCCTGGCGGATGGCGTGCTGAGCGGTCGGAGGCGACGGTCGGGTCATCCCGGCAGAGGGATCCGGGACAGCGGCGCAGTCCCCGATCGCCCAGACGCCCTGCATGCCCTCAACCCGCATGTACTCGTCGACCCGCACCCGCCCGTGCTCGTTCAGCGGCACGCTCAGCTCGGCGAGGCTGGGATGCGGCGCAACCCCCGTGGTCCAGACCATGGTCCGGGTGGGAATTCGCTCCCCGGTCGAGAGCGTAACGGCGTCCGGCTCCACCGCCTCGAGACGCGTCCCCAGACGGATGTCGATGCCGCGGCTGCGAAGCTCTCGTGCCGCGTACTCGGCGAGCCTCAGGTCGATCTCGGGCAGAACGCGGTCGGTCGCCTCGACCAGGATCCAGCGCATTCCCTGAAGCCGCGCGCGAGGGTAGGAGTCCATCGCGTCGGCGGCGAAGTCCTGGAGCTCGGCGAGCGCTTCCAGGCCCGCATAGCCCCCGCCCACGAATACGTAGGTGAGGAGCTCCTGGCGTCGCTCCGAATCCTCGCTGGCGTTCGCGGCCTCGAGCGTCTCGATCACGTGGTTTCGGAGCCAGATGGCGTCGGCGAGGCTCTTGAACCCGATCGCGTGCTCCAAGCCCGGGATGGGCAGGAGTCGCGACACCGACCCCAGAGACAGGACCAGCTGGTCGTAGCGCTGCTCCTCGGTTTCGCCCTGGTGATCACGGATGCGAACCGTTCGCGCCGCCGGGTCGTGCTCGGTGACCGCCCCCAGGCGCAGGAACGTGCGCTTCAGCATGTCCCGAAGCGGCGTCACCACATGGCGCGGCTCCAGGGTGCCCGCCGCAGCTTCGGGCAGGAACGGCGTGTAGAGCAGGAAGTTGACGTCGTTGACCAGCATCAGGCGAGCGGACTGCTTCGGGAGCAGCCGCTCGAGCTGGCGCGCGGCGTACGCGCCGCCAAACCCACCGCCGGCAATGACCACATTCCACGCCACGGGCCGAGCGTACCACCTTGTAACAAGTTGTTACAAGTGACGATCGGCGCTAGTCGAGGCCCAGCTTCTGCTGGATCAGCCGCGTCACCTGCCCGCCATCTGCTCTGCCCTTCGTCTCCCGCATCACCGCGCCGACGATCGGGCCGATTGCCTTCGGGTTGCCTGCTTTGACCTTCTCCGCGGCGACGGGCTCGGCCTCGATGGCACGGTCGACCATGGCCTCGAGCTCGCCGGCATCGGACATCTGGGCGAGGCCCTCGCGCTCCACGATCTCGGCCGGGCCCCCGCCCTCGGCGACCAGGGTTGCCAGCACCTGCCGCGCGGCGCCCGTAGTCACCTGGTTCGACTCGACCATGCCGGCCAGGGCCGCCAGGGCCTCCGGCGACACCTTCGAGCTCACCGGGTCCACCTCCCCATCCCCTGCCTCCCGCAACCGGCCCACGAGCTCGCCGGTAACCCAGTTGGCGATCGTCCTCGGCTCGGGCGCAGGACCCTCCGCAACCGTGCCCTGACGCGAAGCGTTCAGAGCGCGCTCAAAGTAAGCGCCCAGCTCCGCGTCGAAGGCGAGCTGGCGGGCGGTCACCTCCGGCAGGCCGAGCTCGGCCTGGTAGCGCTCGCGCCTCTCGGCCGGGAGCTCGGGAAGCGCTTGCCTTGCCGTGCGCAGCATCTCCTCGGTGGGGGCGAGCGGGACGAGGTCGGGCTCAGGGAAGTAGCGGTAGTCGTGCGCGTACTCCTTGGAGCGCAGCGGAGTCAGCGCCCCCGTTCGCGGATCGAAGTGGAACGTCTCCTGCTCAACCTGCTCCCCCGACTCGAGCAACGACGCCTGGCGCTCCAGCTCGGCTGTGATCCCCCGCTCTAGGAATCGAAAGCTGTTCATGTTCTTGAGCTCGGTCTTCGTCCCGAGCTGCTCGGCGCCGGCGCGCCGCACCGAGACGTTGGCGTCGCAGCGGAGGCTCCCCTCTTCCATGTTCACATCGGAGACTCCCAGCTGCTTGACCGTGGTCCGCATGAGCTGTGCCCACTCACGTGCCTCGGTCGGGCTACGCAGGTCGGGCTCCGTGACGATCTCGACCAAGGGCGTGCCGCCGCGGTTGAAGTCCACCAGCGACGCGGCGGAGCCGTGGATGCGGCCCGATTCGCCGAGGTGGATCAGCTTCGCGGCGTCCTCCTCCAGATGCACGCGATGGATCCGCACGTCGCCCAGTCGGCCCTCGCTCGCCAGCGGGATGTCGTACTGGCTGATCTGGTAGCCCTTCGGCAGGTCCGGATAGAAGTAGTTCTTGCGGTGGAAGATCGAGCGGGCGGCAGGCTCGCAGCCAAGCGCCAAAGCGATCTGGAGCGCGTAGCGGACCGCCTGCTCGTTGGTGACCGGCAGGGTCCCGGGATGCCCCAGGCAGATCGGGCAGGTGTGCGTGTTCGGCTCGTCACCAAACGAGAGCTCGCAGCCGCAGAACATCTTCGTCCGCGTCGACAGCTGGACGTGGATCTCGAGCCCGATCACCCCCTCGTACCCCTCCGGCATCAAGAGCTCACCCCCGGCGGTCTGGTGTCGAAACCGATGGCTCGCTCGAGCGCATGAGCGGCATCGAGGAGCCCGGACTCGCCGAAGGCCGGGCCGGCTATCTGGAAGCCCACAGGCAACTTCGGGCCGCCCCCGCTGGGCTCGGCGAGCCCAGCGGGGAGGGAGATCGCGGGGATCCCAGCCAGCGACATCGGCACGGTGCAGAAGTCCGACAAGTACATCGCCAGCGGATCGGCGGTTCGCTCCCCGAGCCTGAAGGCCACCGTCGGCGAGGTCGGCGTCACCAGGTAGTCGAAGCGCTCGAACGCGTTTCGGAAGTCGTCTGCGATCTTGGTGCGAACGCGCTGGGCGCGGCCGTAGTAGGCCTCGTAGTAGCCCGAGGACAGCGCGTAGGTGCCGAGCATGATCCGCCGCTTGACCTCGGCGCCGAACCCCTCCGCGCGAGTCCGTTCGTACATCGCGATCAGGTCGCCGTCCGCGTCCGCGCGAGGACCGAAGCGCACCCCGTCGTAGCGAGCGAGGTTCGCCGAGGCCTCGGCCGGCGCCAGGACGTAGTAGGCCGACAGGCCGTGGGCGGCGTGAGGGAGCTCGCACTCGTCCACCTTGCCGCCCAGTTCCTCGATCAGCGTAAGCGTGCGGCCGAAGACCTCGGAGACGCCGGCCTCGATCCCCTCCGCCTCGGCGGAAAGCTCCTGCGGCACACCGAAGCGGAGCCCTTCGAGGCTTTCACGCGACGGCAGCGTCACGCCGCCCTCGATGCCGACCGAGGTCGAGTCGCACCGATCGCGGCCCTCGGTGGCCCGCAAGAGAAGCGCCGCATCCCTGACGTCACGGGTCAACGGGCCGCACTGGTCGAGCGAGGAGGCAAAGGCGATCATCCCGTAGCGGGATACGGCCCCGTAGGTTGGTTTCAGGCCGACGATCCCGCAGAGCGACGCGGGTTGGCGAATCGAGCCGCCGGTGTCGGTGCCGATCGCCCAAGGCGCCGCCCGACCCGCGACCGCCGCCGCCGAGCCCCCTGACGACCCTCCCGGGACCCGCTCGCGATCCCAGGGGTTGAGCACCGGGCCGTAGCCCGAGTTCTCGTTCGAGGAGCCCATCGCGAACTCGTCCATGTTCGTCTTGCCGAGGAGCCGGGCTCCGGCGTCGGCGAGCCTTCGCACCGCGGTGGCGGTGTACGGCGGCCGGTAGCCCTCCAGGATCCGCGACCCCGCAGTGGTCTCGATCCCCTCCGTGCAGAAGATGTCCTTCACCGCAATGGGCACGCCGCGAAGCGCTGCGTCGGCGCCCTCGTTCGTGGTTCGTGGTTCGTCGCTCCGGCGCTGGACCCGAAGGTAGGCGTTGAGCTCCTCGTCGTGGGCGGCACCGGCGTAGGTGTCGAAGTACTCGTCGGCCGCGAGCTCACCGGCCTCGATTCGCCGCAGCGCCTCGGCGACGGTCAACTCGAGGATCTCGGCGCTCACGCCTGCGGAGAGGGCACGCGGAACGCTCCCTCGGCTGGGTCGGGCGCCGGCTCCAGGATTCGCTCACGCGGCCAGCTCGGGCGCGGCTCGTCGGCGCGCAGGACGTTCTCCAGGGCGACCACGTGCGAGGTGGGCTCCACCCCGTCGAGCTCGAGCTCGTTCATGCGCTCAACGTGATCGAGGATCGTGGTCAGCTCGCCCGACATGCGCTCGACCTCCTCGTCCGTCAGCTCGAGTCGGGCCAGCCGGGCCACGTGCAGGACCTGCTCCCGATCGATCATGAAGCGGATTCTAGGCCGGGGTAGGATGCTCCAGCCTGTGACCGCGGAGCGCTTCGTCGTTCTCACCCTCCGACTGCTGGCGGCGAGCTTCGCGGTGGTCGGGATCCTGTTCATCGTCACGCCCGACGGGGTCCTGGACGTGATCTCCGACCTCGGCGACTGGCTGCCGCTGGGGGAATTCACCCGCGCGCCCGAGACCACGGAGCAGTTCTGGTTGGCGCTCGGCTTCGCCTACATGGTGGTGATCACGGGCATCTGCCTGGTGGTCCAGGCCGACGTGCCTCGCTTCCGCCCGCTGCTCCTCGTCCTCGCGGCGGGCAAGACGGCGTCGTCGCTCGCCGCGCTCGGCTTCTACCTCTTCGACCAGGACGTCTTCATTTACCTGCTCAATTTCCTCGTCGACGGGTTCCTGGCGGTGCTCGCAGTGTTCTTGTGGTCGGTGGCGGGCAGAATCGGAGAGCCGGGCGCCCCTCCCTGAAGGCGCCCGCCGGGGTCCGGTGCCGCTGAGCTAGCTGAAGCCGCCCAGGGGCTGCGCCCCGCCGAGCTGCGCATCCTGCGAGCGTTCGCGGAGGCGATGGCGCCGGGCTTTGGGGCGCTTCCCCCGGCCGCCAGCGCGGGCGGGCTGCCCCACTCGCGGCACAAGGACGCGGTCGAGGTGGCCGAGCCGGTCAACCGTTACCTGGGGACCATGCCGAGGCGCAGCGTGAAGCAGGTCAAGCTCGCCCTCTGGGTCCTCGAATGGCTCCCCTTCCCGTGGCGGTTCAGCCGCGCGAGCCTGGAGGCGCGGCAGGACTTCCTCCGCCGTCTCGAGGGTTCGAGCCTGCCGCGCGCTGCGGATCTGCTGCTCTTCCTCAAGGTCCTCGCTGGCCTCGGTTACGGAAACGACGGGCGGGTGCAGGCGGCGGTTGGCTACACGATGCGGTGTGAGGTCGCCGATGGCGCGCCGAGGCCGGACGCCCACCTGGGCCTCGGTGAGTTGAGCCCGCCTACGGGCGGCGAGGAATGCGATGTCGCGATCGTCGGCTCGGGCGCGGGCGGGGCGGTCGCGGCGACCATCCTCGCGGAGGCCGGGCTGGAGGTCGTGGTGCTCGAGGCCGGTCCGTACCTGGACCGGCACACCTATCCCGACGAGCCTCTCGCCGCGCTCGCCGCGCTCTACCGCGACGGCGGCCTGACGATCGCCGAGGGCCGGCCCGCGATCCCGACGCCGGTCGGTCGCGCCGTTGGCGGGACGACGGTGATCAATTCGGGCACCTGCTTCCGGGCGCCTGAGCACGTGCTCGGCGCCTGGGCGACCGAGCATGGAATCGAATGGGCCACCGATCTGATTGGTGAGTACGAGGCAGCCGAGGAGATGCTCCGCGTGCGCCCTGTCGATCCCGAGCGGATGGGGCGCAACGGCCAGCTCCTCCGCGAGGGTGCCGACGCACTGGGAGTCCGCCACCGGCCCCTACAGCGAAACGCCGGCGCCTGCTTCGTGTGCAGCTCCTGTCCGGCCGGGTGCCGCTTGGACGCCAAGCAGGCAATGCATGTCTCCTACCTGCCGCGAGCGGTCGCGGCCGGCGCGCGGGTTCGAGCGCAAGTGGAAGCTCGGCGGGTGGTCTTCGAGCGCGAACGGGCCACAGGCATCGAGTGCGTCGCGCGCGTCAACGGCCGGGCCCGGCCGTTCACCCTCCGTGCCCGGCGGGCGGTCGTCTTGGCGGGCGGCGCCTTCGGGACCCCGGAGCTCCTGTTGCGGTCGGGCTTCAGCTCGCCGAGCCGACAGCTGGGCCACAACCTTCGCATTCATCCGGCGTGCTGGGTCGGTGCCCGCTTCGCCGAGGAGGTGCGCGGCTGGGACGGCGTGATGCAGAGCTACGCGGTGGACGAGTGGGAGGATCAGGGCATCCTGCTGGAGGCCACGTTCACCCCGCTTGCATTCGGCGCGCAATGGCTTCCGGGCACAGGAGTCGAGCACGCCGAGCGCGTGCTCGCATATGACCGGATCGCCTCGACCGGCGTCCATCTCTCGGATCAGTCCGCTGGGCGGGTGGGCCTCGCCCGCGACGGCTCGCTGCGCATCACCTATCGCCTTACGGATGACGACGCTGCCCGGCTGAGCTTCGGGATCGCGCGCGCGGCCGAGCTCTTCTACGCTGCGGGCGCCCGCGAGGTCTATCCGCAGATCGCCGGGATCCCAGCGATCCCCAAAGATCGGATCGCGGACCTCGACACGTCGCCGCCGGCCGCGGGTGCGCTTCGACTCGAGGCCTTCCATCCCATGGGCACCGCGCGAATGGACGCCGACCCCGGGGCCGGCGTGGTCGCCACCGACGGCGCCGTTCGCGGCGCCGACAGCCTCTACGTGGCGGACGGCAGCCTGCTGCCGAGCTCGATCGGCGTCAACCCGATGATGACCATCATCGCGATGGCGTCCCGAGTGTCGCGCCAACTGGCAGATCGCTTGAACTAGCGACCCGCCACTCGCTAACAGCGACGGCCGCCATGGAGGCGGCCGTCGCACAGGGGATCCCGAAGCCGGGGGCTACGGGGCCTGGCTGGGAGGCGGAGGCGGAGGAGTTGAAGAAGGCGGAGGCGGGGCACCCGGGCCGCGATCGCGCTCGCCGAGACGGTCGGTCTGGCCGCCGAAGGAGGCCCCCTCCTCCTGCATCGCCCGCCAACCGCCGTAAGTGACGCCGATCGCCGCGAGCAGCCCGAGCCAGACGCCGATCTTCCGGGTCTTGTCCACACCCTCAGGCAGATCGACGCCGGCGATGTTGGGCGGACTGAAGATGCTGATGACAATGATGAGGAGGGCGACAACTCCAAGCCCCGCGACGATCGCGCTCATCGCGACGGGAAGCCCCACATCACTCTGCGAGGCCTTCATCAGCGCCAGACCAACGGCGGCAAAGCCGGTGACCAGCAGCACGAACACAAGGAACCACCCATAGGCGTGCCACGCGTTCTGGGACGCTTCGGCTGTGAAGCCGGGGAAGGTGGCCTCGAGCCCAAACCACTTGAAGATGAACATGATCAGGATCAGCGCAACGCCTGATATGCCCGCAATCTTCTCGCCCTGGGTAAGTCTGCTGAAGTCCATGGAGTCTCCTCTGGTGGATGACCTCGCTTCATTCAACCTGAGACGGTCCGATCCTCCCGACTCGGGCTTCTGCGCAGGGCGAGCGTAGACCGGGGCGCCAGTCGGAATACACAAGCGGCCGCTCAGTCCGAGCGGGATCTGGCGGCCGAAACCGTGTTCTGAAGCAGCATCGCGATGGTCATCGGTCCAACCCCGCCGGGCACCGGCGTGATCGCGCCCGCCACCTCGAGGACGGCGGCGAAGTCAACGTCGCCGACCACACCGTCATCGGTGCGATTGACGCCCACGTCAATCACCGTGGCGCCGGGCTTCACCCAGTCGGCCTTCACCAGTCGCGGCGAGCCGACCGCCGCGATGAGGATGTCCCCGCGCCGGCAAACGCCCGCCAGGTCGTGCGTCCGGGAGTGACAGACCGTAACCGTGGCGTGCGCATTCAACAGCAGGCTGGCCAGCGGCCGGCCGACCAGGATCGAGCGGCCGACAACCACTGCCTCCGCCCCCTCCAGCTCGATCCCCGTATGACGGAGAAGCTCGATCACCCCCTGGGCAGTGCACGGCACCAGGTCGGGGCGCCCCTGGGCGAGCAAGCCGGCGCTGGGAGCGGTCAGCCCGTCGACGTCCTTCCGGAGATCGATCGCGGCGATCACCGCGTCCTGGTCGATCCCTGCGGGAAGCGGCAGCTGCACCAGGATGCCGTCCACCTCGGTGTCGGCGTTCAAGGCGGCGACCAGGCCGAGCAGCTCGTCCTGGTCGATCGAGGCGTCCATCCCGTGGTGCACCGAGCGCATTCCCACCTCCTCCACCTGGCGGCGCTTGTTGGCGATGTAGATCTGCGAGGCGGGATCGTCGCCAACGAGCACGGTGGCCAGCCCGGGCACCCGGCCGCCGTTCGCCCCCGCGAACTCCTTCACCGAGGTCGCCACGCGCCCGCGAACCTCGGCCGCAACAGCTTTCCCGTCGATCACCGTCGCGCCCACGCCCTGCTCCCAGCCGCTGCCTCGCGCCTCAAACCTTCTTCAACGGCGCGTAATCCGCCATCAGCTTGCGCTCTGTCGCCTCGCCGGCGAACCGAACGACGATCACCTGGTCGGGCTCCACCCCGGTCACCACACCTGCGCCAAGGGTCGCGTGCACGATGTCGTCCCCGACCTGAAGCTCGAGCGGCGAGGACTGGGGGCGGGCGCGCTCGCGCGCGCCGATCCCAACCGCCGCGCCGAGCCCAGCGGCAGCCCAGCCGGTCGTCGGTGCCGCGCCCTGGCGCTCCACGAGCTCGTCCGGGATCTCGCCCAGAAACCGCGAGCGGAGGTTGTGCCCCCGACCTCCGTACAGGCTTCGCCGTCGGGCGAAGGTAAGGCAAAGCCGTTGCTTGGCGCGCGTCATTCCCACGTAGCAGAGTCGGCGCTCCTCCTCGAGATTTCCCTCCTCCAGCGAGCGCATATGCGGGAACACTCCCTCCTCGCAGCCGATCATGAACACGGCCTCGTATTCGAGCCCCTTGGCGTTGTGGAGGGTCATCAGCGTGCAGAGCTCCTCCTCGGCCTGGAGCGCGTCCTGGTCCGTGTACAAGGCGAGCTGGGCCAGAAACTCCTCCAGCGGCCGGGCCTGGCTCTCGCCCTCCAGCTCTCGGTTGGCGTCGAACTCGCCGGCGACGCCGATCAGCTCCCGCAGGTTCTCGATACGCCCTTCCGCCTCGATCGTCCTCTCAGACTCAAGCGCCTCGAGGTAGCCGCTGTCGGTCAGCACCGCCTCCAGCAGCTCGGCCACGGAGCCCGACCCGGGGGAGGCGTCGCCAGAGGCGGCGCCGAGGGGGGCCAGGCCCCCCCTAGTGCGTTCGCGTAGGCCCTGCATCACCTCGGCGAAGCGGCCCACCGCCTTCACCGCGGTCGGTCCCAGGCCCGGCACCTGCTCCGGCCGAGCGGACACGTCCCAGATGTCCTCCCCGGTGGTGTTGGCGTGCGACAGGAGCCGCCCCTCGGTCGTCTGGCCGATTCCGCGACGCGGCGAGTTGACGATCCGCGCGAACGAGACCGCGTCGGCGGGATTGGCGATCAGGCTCAGGTACGCGATGGCGTCCTTGATCTCCGCCCGCTCGTAGAACTTCGTGCCCCCGATCACCTGGTAGGGAATCTCGAAGCGCACCAGCGTGTCCTCGAGCACCCGGCTCTGCGCGTTGACTCGATAAAAGACCGCGATTTCGTCACGCGGCACACCCTCGTCCGTTACGAGCCGCTCCACCTCCGAGGCCACGTACCGCGCCTCGGCGTGCTCGTCGTCGAGCTCGACGATCGCTACGGGGTCACCGGCATCCGCATCCGTCCACAGGCGCTTGGGCTTCTGGCCGCGATTGTTGGCGATCACTCCGTTGGCCGCGTCGAGGATCGTCTGGGTGGACCGGTAGTTCTGCTCCAGCTTGACGACCGTCGTCTCCGGGAAGTCACGCTCGAACTCGAGGATGTTGCGGATGTCGGCGTGCCGAAAGGCGTAGATGGACTGGAAGTCGTCCCCCACCACGAACAGGTTTCCCCGCTCGGTGCAGAGGAGCTGGAGGAGGCGGTACTGGACTCGGTTCGTGTCCTGATACTCGTCGACGAGCACCCAACGGAAGGCGCGACGGTAACGCTCGCGCACGTCCTCGAACAGCTCCAGCAGGTTCACGGTGCGTACGAGCAGGTCGTCGAAGTCCATGGCGTTCGCCTCCAGCATTCGCCGCTCGTATAGCCGGTAGACGTCAGCCGCCGTGCGCTCGAAGTGCGAGCCCTGGGCCGCGCTGTACTCGTCAGCATCGATCAGCTGGCTCTTGGCCGCCGAGATCTGGGCGCGGATGGCACGGGGCGGAAAGCGCTTCGGGTCGACGTCCAGCTCCTCCAGACAACGCTTGACCATCCGTAGCGAATCGGCCTGGTCGTAGATCGTGAAGGCGCGCTTGTAGCCAAGGCGCTCGGCCTCGGCGCGCAGGATCCGGGCGCAGGCCGAGTGGAAGGTCATCACCCACATCAGGCGCGAGACGCGGCCCACCAGTTGCTCGACGCGCTCGCGCATCTCGCCGGCGGCCTTGTTGGTGAAGGTGATCGCCAGGATCTCGGAGGGCTGCGCCTGCCCGGTGGCCAGCAGGTAGGCGATCCGATAGGTGAGCACGCGCGTCTTCCCGGAGCCGGCCCCGGCAAGCACCAGCAGGGGCCCCTCACCGTGAACGACCGCCTCGCGCTGCGGCGGATTCAGCTCCGCGAGCAGGCGCTCGACCTGGCTGGCGCCCGGCTCAATCGGCCTTAACCCTGTCTCAGTGGCCACCAGCCGAGCATAGCTACGGTCGCGGCGCGCTCGGAGCGCGTTTGTTTGGAGCTGAGCTCAGCCTCCTGCGGTGGAAGGCCCGCGCTTGGGGTTCAGCTCGCGCACCTCGCCCTGGGACTGCTTTCCGTCGAGGTCGCCGAGGCGGCGCTCCAGCTCGCCGATCCGCTCTGCCAGGCCCTTGATGGCATCGGCCACCGGGTCCGGCAGGTGGATCCAATCGGCATCGGGTCCCTCGACCCGACGGCCCTCGACCCGGACCGGGTGGCCAGGATTGCCCACCACGGTGGAGTCTGGCGGCACATCCTCGATCACGACCGTGTTCGCGCCCACTTTCGCGGAGCGGCCGACGGTCACCGGCCCCAGCAGCTTGGCGCCCGAGCCGATCGAAACGTCGTCCTCGACCGTGGGGTGGCGCTTGCCTCGCGCAAATCCGGTGCCGCCGAGCGTGACGCCTTGATACAGCGTCACCCGGTCGCCGATCTCCGCGGTCTCGCCGATGACGACGCCGGAGCCGTGATCAATGAACAGATCGGCGCCGATCCGGGCAGCCGGATGAATCTCGACCCCGGTCACCGCGCGACTCGTGTACGAAAGCGCCATCGGCACCAGCGGCACGCCGGACTCGTGCAGGGCGTGTGCGACGCGGTGCACGAGGATCGCCTGCACCCCGGCCCAGTTCATGAGGATTTCGGCGGTGCCCACCCCCCGCGCCGCGGGATCGCGGTCGCGCGCCGAGGCCACGTCGGCCCTGATCTCCTTGCCGACGCGTTGAAGGGTATGGAGGCCGAACATGGCCAAAGCGTAGTTACTCCGGAGCGAAGAACGGCAGCGACATATAGCGCTCGCCTCCGTCGGGGACGATGACGACGACTCGCTTGCCTGAGAGCTCGGGCCGCGCAGCGAGCTCCAGTGCCGCGTCGATCGCCGCGCCGGCCGAGATCCCGACCAGGAGCCCTTCGCACCGCGCCGCCTCGCGCGCCCGCCGCAGCGCGGTCTCGTCGTCGACCGGGATGACCTCGTCGATCACGGCGCGGTCCAGCACCTCGGGAACGAAGCCGGCGCCGATCCCCTGGATCTTGTGGGGGCCCGCGATCCCACCGGACAGCACCGTCGACGTGGCAGGCTCCACGGCGACCACCCGCACCGAGGGGCGGCGTTCCTTGAGCACCTGCCCGACGCCGGTAATCGTGCCGCCGGTGCCGACCCCGCAGACGAAGGCATCGACCTCGCCGTCCAGATCGCGCCAGATCTCCTCGGCGGTTGTGCGCCGGTGGATCTCGGGGTTGGCCGGGTTTCGGAACTGCTGGGGCATGAACGCGCCGCGTTCGCTCGCGATTCGCTCTGCGAGCTCCACGGCCTCGTTCATGCCACCGAGCGACGGGGTCTCGTGAACCTCCGCGCCATAGGTGCGTAGAAGCGCGGTCCGCTCCCGGGTCATTCCCTCGGGCAGGGTCAGGACGAGCTCGTAGCCGCGGGCCGCGCAGACCATCGCCAGCGCGATCCCGGTGTTGCCGCTGGTCGGCTCAACGATCACCGTCCGCCCCGGCGTCACCAGCCCCTCACGCTCGGCGGCGTCGATCATCGCCACGCCTATCCGGTCCTTGACTGACCCACCGGGATTCAGGTATTCGAGCTTGGCGACGACCTCGGCGCTCAGCCCCTCCGCCATTCGCCTGAGGACGACGAGAGGCGTGTTGCCGACCGTGCTCGATGCCTCTCGCGCGATCGCCCCGAGTTCCTCATTAGTGCGCGGCTCTCCACCCACGACCGCGCCAAAGTACCCGGAAAGGCGGCGCTCGGGGCCGGTCGCAACCACTCCAGGCACGTGGGAGCGCCGCCGCTCAGGGAGGGGGAAGAGCGGCGCTCCCTTTGAGAGGGGTCTCTCGAAACGACGAGCGTCCACGACGCCTCACGCCTCAGAAACCAACCCCGCCCGGCGATCATGGGAAACCCCCCGGCGAGTCAGGTGCTTTGTGGGTACCCGATATTGCCCGTCGCAATCGTGTGCTCTTGCGACATCGCCCGCGCAGTATTTCGCGCGATAGCAGAGCGAGAACCTAGCCGGTGACGCTCACGCGTCCAGTGGGAGGCGCCGCCCGGCGGCCAGCCGCTCGACCGCCGGGCACGCCTCTTCCCCTGCCGCAGCCGCTGGGGGAGCTCGACCGCTGCGGAGGCTCTACCTTGCCTCCGGGCTACAAGGACCAATACGACTACTCGCGGACTCTCAATCGTCCCTAAACGGATTTCAGATGTGGTAGGTCTAACCCCGGTCTGCCGCCTAACCCGGGTGTGGTTCGGGTTTCACTCCCGGCTGCTTCTCGTCCTAAGCGCTACTCCCGCAGCCCGACGGCTTCAAGGGCTTCAGCTTGCTCCTGGAACAAGCGAAGGCGAATGATCTGTCCTTTCTCGACCGTGAACACGAACGTGCTTCTCGCGAGTACTTCGATCCCCTGGCGCCCTCGGACGTGGGCGGTGTTTGGGACCACGATCTCGGAGCCAACCTCCGTGAAGCCGTGCATCTCGACATGAACGTCGTCGAAAGTCGACCAGAATGCCTCCCAGAAGGCCTCACGCTCGCGATCACCGCGATAGACGCCCTTGAGCGGCCCTCGAGACCGCGACCAGTCAATTTCCGCCTCGGGCCGATACAAGGCCAACCATGTCCTCAGGTCGCGCCGGTTCCACGCTTCGTTCTGGCGCCGCACGATCTCGGCATTGTCCTCCGACATCGTCGACGCAGTATCTCGCTTAGCGGAAGCCGTTTTCACGAATTCCCGCTCGGTCGCGTTCCTACTCGGCGATCGTCTCGCCGGTGCCGCCCGACTGTTTCGGGAAGTCCTTGAACTTGGGGAGGCCATCCTTCATGCGCAGCACGGTCGACTCGTAGTTGACGTGCAATGCGGGTGCGAACGGAAGCGCAGGGATCGTCGCCGCGTAGACGCTGACCAAGTCCCACTCCGGGTGCCGCGTCAGCACATGGCCGCCGCAGACCTTGCACCACTGCCGATAGGCGCGCTCGTTCTTGTGGTACTCCCCGAGTTTGTCGTCTCCTTGGGTCACCTTCACCGCCTCGGGCTTCCAGAGCGTGAATGCGTTGACCGGGCTGGCGGACCAGCTCCTGCAGGCGTTGCAATGGCAGTAGCCAGCGCCCACCGGATCGCCTGTGACGACAACCGTGACAGCGCCACAGAAGCACTGCCCTTTCGAGGCTTTTCCATCCTGGCTCATGAGTTCTCCCCTTCGCTCGAGGGTTGTCGCGACATCGCCCGCGCAGTATCTCGCGATGGTGAACGTGTCGCTTTCCATGCAAAGCGGCGCTTTGCTTTCTGGCGGGGAACCGATCCTCTGGCTAGGCGGGCTGATCTTGCAGAAGTGATAGCGGGGGTGTGGCGAGTGATCCCATGCCCCAGCAATGCGCCAGCCCGCGCCAGTTTCAGGCGGGCTCCAACGGCCTCCAGCGGCCTAATTCGTGCCTAGGGAGGCGACCCAGTGGCTAGCTCAGATGTGGTACATCCCCGCGCCCTTCGACTCGGCCTCCCGACGGGCGATGTCCGCGATGGTGGTGCTTCGGAAGACGTCGCGCAGCGCCTCGACCCCCTGCTCCCAGATGCCGCCCGCTTCCTTGCCCTCGTCGCCCAGCCTGCCATCAAGGGACTGCACGACCTCGAGCACCGTGATCTCCTCCGGAGGCCGGGCAAGCGTGTAGCCGCCCTTGACGCCGCGGTGGCTCTGAAGCAGCCCATCGCGGCGCAGGGTCGTGAACAGCTGCTCCAGGAACTGCACGGGCATCCCTCGCCGCTCTGCGACCTGAGCAATCGGCACCGGACGCTCCCCCACACGCGCCAGCTCCGCGAGGCCGACCACCGCGTAACGGGACTTCGACGTCACCGAGATCATCCGAGCCTTTGTAGCGGAACGGGCGGCGTCGAGAAAAAGATCGGTGTTTCCGCGCGGATGCCGACGGCTTCCCGCGGCGGCCGCTAGGATGCGCACGCTGGCCTGAATTGGCCGGTTTGTGCTCTCGGGGACCGAGCGACCGTGGCTTATCCGGGCCGTCGTGGCCGGAGGGAGTGTTGTGAGCGAGGACCGACGCTGCATGGTCATAGACGCTGAGCCCATCGTGCGCCATGGGGTGCGCGAGCTGCTCGGCCGCCGGTACGAGGTAGAGGAGGCCGAGAACGGCAGCGGCGCCCTCGAGCTGCTCACCTCGATCGGTGACTTCGACATCGCGATCGTCGACCTGTGTCGCGCAAGCGGGCCGGACCACGACGAAGACCTCTCCGGAACGGCCGCGATCCGGGCCCTCCGCAAGGCGCAACCGGGTCTCGGGATCGTCGCCCACGGGCCCCAGGCTCAACGTCACGCCGCCACCGAGGCGATCAGGGCGGGCGCCACCGCCTACGTGGTCAAGAGCTCGCCGCTCGAGGAGCTGAACCGCGCGGTGGACGCCGCTCTTGAGTCCGAGCGGTTCGTCGACCCGGCGGCTGACGGCAGGGGCCGGTCCGCTCTCACACGCCGCCAGTGCGAGATTCTCCAGCTCTATGCCGACGGCCAGTCGACCGCGCGGGTCGCGACGCGGCTCGGCCTGAGCGCCGAGACAGTCCGCTCGCACACGAAGGCGATCTTGGCGCGACTAGGCGCCCGCGATCGCGCCCACGCCGTGGCGATCGCCTTTCGTAGCTCGCTAATCGAGTAAATCAATCCGGCGGAAGCCTCGGCTTCGCCTACGTTTCCGGCGGGCGAGGGAGCAGCCCTGACCCGGCAGGTCCACACGCAGCTACCGGGACTTCGTCCCTAGCCCACGCGGGGGTTGTTTGCTAGATCCAGCCGCGGTCGCGGGCGATGAGGACGGCCTGGGCGCGGTCCACCGCGTCGATCTTGCGGTAGACGTTGTGCAGGTGGGTGCGAATGGTGCTCACCGAGAGCGACAGCTCGGAGGCAATCTGCTTGTAGACCTTGCCCTCCGCGAGCCCGCGCAGCGCGTCGATCTCGCGCGCGGACAGCGGGCAGGGCTCCGAGCCGCGTCGGCGCTCCGTTCCCAGATAGGGAAACTCATAGAGGAGCGAGCCCAGCTGCTTGCGCTCGAGTCCGAGCCGCGAGGCAGCATCGACGATCGCGTCGGCGGGGGCGGCCTCGCCATGGGCATGGTGGACGATCAGGTCGGCCAGCCGGATGGCCGCCGCATGCCCGCCGGCACGCGAGGCGTGATGGCGCTCGATTGCGACCGCGACCCCACGGGGAAAACCCCAGCGCCTGGCGAGGACCGCCCCCACGAGGGCGTGGTCGATTCCGAGCTCGCGCCTCTCACATCGCACCCGCGCTTCGGGCGCCATCTTGCGGTCGTCGAGCTTCTCGAACTGCCCATACATCTCCCACAGGACCATGCGCCCGATATCGTGGACAAGCGCCGCGATCGCCAGCTCGTCTCGTTCCGGAAGCCGAGCCAACTCTCCGATCCGGTCGGTGGCGTGTCGCGTGGCCACGGCGTGCCGCCGAAAGCGCTCGTGCCGCTGGGCTTGGACGCTGGGCGAATTCAGCGGGTCATAAGTGTCGATCGAGACGACAACCTCTCGAACACCCGGCGCGCTCAGCTCATCGATCGCCTGGTGCACACCGCCCGTCCTGCCGTTAGGACTCGCCCCGCCTGCCGCACGCATGACGGCAATCGTCAGGGCGACATCGGACTCGATCGTCTGCGCGAGCTCCCCCGGTGACGCCGCCTCGCGATCGGAGGCGTGCAGGAATCGGCTGCGGGACTCGGCCAGTGCCGGCAGACGTGACACGGAATCGAACGCGATCGCCAGACGACGGCCGCCCTGTCCGCCACCGCGCTCTCTCTTCGCGGCCGGCTTCGGCGTCCCACCGCTCGCTTTCAGTGCCTTCGCCTTCCGGGACTTGGCGTGCGCTTGCGTGGAAGCGCCCTTCCGGGAGGGATTCCCGGCAGGCTTCCGCGGCGCCAGCGCCCGCTTCCGCGGTGCTCGCTGCTGCCGCTGTTTGGTCGCTACCTGAGGCATCGGGGGTACCGTCTCCATGATCGGCAGGGCGCGGGCTCACGTTTAGCCCAGGTGCCCGGGGACACCCCTCGTTCTTCCCTGGGCGACGCCCCGGTCGGGGCTCACCCCAGGCTCTTCAGCGCCTGCTCGATTCTGGCCAGGGACTCCTCGCGTCCCAGCGCGGCAAGCGAGTCGAAGATGCCCGGCGAGACCGTGGTTCCGGTGATCGCGACACGGATCGGCTGATAGATGGAGTTTGCGCTGAGGCCCGAGCGCTCCACGACCTGGCCCAGAGCCGCCTCGATCGCCGACGCGTCGAAGCCGTCAGCAGAGCGCAGTGCCTCGAGGGCTTCCGACAGCACGGAGCGCGCCTCGGGGGTCAGCATCCGGTCCCAGGCGCCCGCATCGTCGACCGGCCCCGCGAACAGGAACCGGATCAAGGGCCACACCTCTTCTAGCGTCTGCGCCTTATCCCGAACGATCTCGCACGCCCTCCTTCGCTGCTCCGGACTTGCAGCCTCGAATGCTTCCGCGTCGTGTGGGTTGCCCACGCGTCGCAGGTGAGCGGCCACCACCTGCTCGTAGGAGGGAAGCGCCAGCTCGCGCATGTAGCGCCCGTTGAGCCAGCGCAGCTTGCGCTCGTCGAAGATCGCCGAGGAACGGCCTACGCGATCGATCGAGAAGCGCTCGATCAGCTCCTCGGTGCTGAGGATCGTCGCATCGTCGTCGGTTCCCCAACCAAGCAGGGCGAGGTAGTTGCGGAGGGCGGCGGGTAGATAACCGCGCTGCCGTAGCTCCTGCACCGAAGCGGCGCCATGCCGCTTGGAGAGCTTGCGCCCGTCGGGCCCGTGCAGGAGCGGCAGATGCGCGTAGCGCGGTTCGGGGACACCGAGAGCGCGGAGCACCAGCAATTGCTTCGGCGTGTTCGAGAGGTGGTCGTCGCCGCGAACGACGTCGGTGATCCCCATGTCCGCGTCGTCCACCGCAACCGCGAGGTTGTACAGCGGGGTGCCGTCGCCCCGTGCGATCACGAAGTCGTCCTGGATCCGGTTCTCGAACCGGACGGCGCCGCGGATCATGTCCTCCACCACGGTCACCCCCTCGTCCGGCACCCGTAGTCGCACCGCTGCGCCGGGCTCGTCGCGGGACGTGCCCCGATAGCCCGCGCCACCGTGGGTCTCCTTCCAGGCGCGAACGTCCTCGGCGGTCGCCGGATCGGGGTAAGCGTGGCCGCCCGCGATCAGCTCGTCCACCCGTTCGCGGTGGCGCCGGCGGCGCTCGTGCTGGCTCAGCGGCCCCTCGTCCCAGTCGAGCTCCAGCCACCGCAGGGCGTCGAGGATCTGCTCCACGTTCTCGGGGACCGAGCGCTCGCGATCCGTGTCCTCGATCCGCAGCACCAGCGTGCCGCCCGAGTTCCGGGCCAATAGCCAGTTGTAAAGCGCCGTCCGGGCGCCGCCGATGTGCAGCGCCCCCGTCGGCGACGGGGCGAAGCGAAAGCGAGCCATTACGCCGTGAGACTAATCGCCCCCGATCCAATCGCGGCCGAATTGGGGCGTGGCCGCCGGTGACGGCCTTTAGGTGCTGAGAGCCTCCACCGCCGCCTCGTTCATGACGATGAACTGCTCGCCCGGCGGATCCAGTTCGAACTGGGCTCGATGGCCGAGCGCCAGAGCGGTCTCAAGGATGATCATCAGATCGGCGAGAAGCGAGCGGTGCTTCACGTAGTAGAGGTCGTGACAGAGCTTCCAGGCGGAGCCCTCGCTGGTCCCCGCATAGCCGCAGCGCACCTGCGCCCAGCCGGTGATGCCCGGCTTCACCAGACTTCGGCGCTCGTAGTGGGGAAAGCGGCGTTCGAGCTCCGAGACGAGCTGCGGCTGCTCGGGCCGTGGGCCGACCAGCGTCATCTCGCCGCGCAGGACGTTCCACAGCTGGGGAAGCTCGTCGACGTGGAGCTTGCGCATCAAGCGGCCGACGGGTAGAACGCGGTGGTCGTCACGGCTCGACCACTGTGCACCACTCGCCTGGGCGTCCGGGCGCATGGAGCGCAGCTTGATCATCTCGAACTCGCACCCGCCCTCGCCGACTCGGCGCTGGCGGTAGAACACGGGGCCCCCGTCCGACAGCTTGATGATCACCGCGAACAGGGCGATCAGCGGCGCAGCGAAGACCAGCGCCACGCCGCCGATTGCGAGGTCGAAGGCGCGCTTAGTGAAGGTCGGGGTGCGCCTATAGCGCGGGTGCATCAGGTACTGAAACCAGGCCGCGTTGATCTGCCCGACCGGAACGTGGCCCAGCAGCTCCTCGTAGAACTGGCTTGCCTCGATCAACTTCACCGGCAGATCGAGGCAGCCGGCACCAACAGCTTCGAAGATTTCGAGGCGAGAGACCTCCCCGGAGGGGCCCTGCGCGTGGACGAGCAACTCGATCTGGTGAGCAGGGACGATCCGACGGAGGTCCTCGATCGGGCCGAGATACGGAACCTCGGTTGCCAGCTCAGCAGGAGATCGGCCATTGACGGAGACCCACCCGAGGACCCGGTAACCGTGAACCCTCGCCATCGCGATCTCCTTGCTGAGCCCATCGGCGACCTCCGGGTCGCCGATGACTGCGATGCGCACCCCAACGCTCATGTCGAAGCGGCCCCTGATCCAGCACCCGAAAGCCGCGAGCGGCAAAGCGCCCACGACTGCGGGGATCAGGGAGTCCCCCAACGAGCCCATTCCCGTGGAGAGGGCCACCGCCCAGGCCAAGAGAGCCCCGAGCAGCGGGCTGAGAACGCAAGTGGCGAACCTGGCGATCGGCATCAGGTGGAGCGGATACCTCGTGCGGCTGACCAGCTGGTTCGCGACAAAGATCAAGACGGCGACAACCATCCCCCAGTAGGGACGGCCACTGTGCGTGAAGGCGAGCACGCCGGCGGCGGTTGCAGGCACAATCCCGAGCGCGATGAGGTCCAGCAGGCGACGCGCGCCCAGGGGCCCCAGCGACCAGGATCGAGATTGCTTAGGCGCGCTCATCAGACTCGCCGGCGGCGCTCAGTCTCCGAAGGGCGGCCCCAGCGCCAACCAGCACCATGGCCGCGAAAGCCAGGATCACGAGATCGACGCCGGTGAACGGAAGAGCGCTGATCACCGGATCGTCGGGGCCTGCGGTCGTGGCCTGATGCACCTGGTGCCGTGCGAGCGTTACCTGGTCGTCGTATTGGGTCGATGTCGGGCTTGAGGCCTGCGCTGCGGCCGCCCCCGGAACGAGCAGCGCAGCGGTGACGACAGCCGACACGATCAGCTTCCGGCCTCGAACGGGGAGGGGCGCGTGATCCCGTCGACCGGGATCGCGCGAAGTCAGCTTGTCCACCTTGGAATCCAGGATGAGCGCCGTCGGTAGTTGAGCTCTACAACCCATCAGAGCACCGGCAGTTGCGTTCCGTCTTGAGCCGCGAGCGGCTCGGGGCAGCCGAGCAGGAAGCCCTGTCCGTACGGAATCCCGATCTCCGTGAGCGCCTCCAGCTGATCCTCCTCCTCGAGGCCCTCGGCCACCACCGTGAGGCCGAGCTCGTGTGCCATCGAACGGACCGCGTCAAGGAGTGCCGAGACGCGCCGGTTGCGCGCCGCGTCCGTGGTCAGGGAACGGGGGATTTTGATGATGCCCACCGGCAATCGCACGAGGTGCTCAAGGGAGTGGCGGGTGCCGAAGTCCCCGATGGCCACCCGCACGCCCAGACGGCGGACTGACTCCAGACGGCTGGTCGCGAGAATCAGCCCAGCCATCAGCTCGGTCTCCACGACCTCGAGGATCAGACGATCCGCCGGAACCTCGGAGTCGGCCAGCGCGTTCTCAAGGTCGGTGAGGAAGTGCGAATGCTCGAGCTGGCTCGAGGAGACGTTCACGCATACAAAGCCTGGGTTGAGCCGGCCCGGCTCTGAGCAATCCGCGAGCGCCCTTCCGAGCGTGAAGCGAAACAGCTCGGACATGACGCCTGATGCCTCGGCGACCGGCAGGAACTCGGTCGGGAGCAGCTCGCCACGATTTGGATGACGCCAGCGGACGAGCGCCTCGTGGCCGGCTATCCGGCGGCCATCAAGCGCCAGGATGGGCTGGTAATGCACCACAAGCTGGTCGTTGCGGATCGCCGCCGGCAACTCGACCCCGAGGCGGTACCGAAGGGCCGCTTGCTCATACATCGAGCGCCGGAACACGGCGGAGCGGCCCTTGCCGCCGTCCTTTGCTGCGTACATCGCGAGATCGGCATTTCGCAGTAACTCCCCCGAGCTCTCTGTCCCCGGCCTCGCTATCGCAATGCCGACGCTGACTCGCGTGCCGCCGCTGCCGTTCGAGCTCTCGCCGCGCAGGGCGCGCGCGATCCGGTCGGCCACCTGCTGTGCCTCCGCCTCATCGACGACGTCCTCGAGCAGGACACCAAACTCATCGCCGCCGAGCCGCGCCGCCGTGTCGTGTGGGCGCAGGCACCGCTGCAGCCGAGTCGCGGTCCGGATCAGTACCTGGTCGCCCGCGGCGTGACCGTGCATGTCATTGATCGACTTGAAGTCGTCAAGGTCGATGAACAGGACTCCCAGCGGCGCCTGGGACCGCCGGGTCAGCGCATGCTTGAGGCGTTCGACGAACAGAACGCGGTTTGCGAGACCTGTGAGAGCGTCATGCAGAGCGTGATGCCTAAGCTCCCGTTGGAGCCGTCGAAGCTCCATGAAGGACTCGCTGAGCCGGTCGACCTCCAGCGCCGCCCCAGCATGGGCGGCGAGCAGCTCCACGAGCGCCAGGTGATCCCTAGTGAAGCCCTCCAGCTCGTTGACCGGATCCGCGGCGAGCACCGCGCCTTTGAAGCTGCCGGCGTGGACTATCGGAGCGGCAATCGCCTCTTGGATCCCCTCCGCGCGCAGTCCCTCCTTCACCTTGGGGCTCGCCGACTCGGGCAGGCGCGCCGCTCGGCGCAGGCCCGCCACCGCATTCCACACGGCATCTTTCGAGGGATCGATCGCGCGTGGACGAGCCACCGGCCGGCCCGGCTCCAGTCTCGCTCGAAGGGCGGTTGTCGCCCCTTCGTGCGAGAGCAACATTAGCTCGGTTCTGCGGGCGCCCAACATCCTGTGGGCATGGTCGAGCAGAACCGCGACCGCGTGTTCGGCGTCGGGCGCTTCGCAGATAGCGCGCGTAGCTCGCGCGAGCTCCTCGAGAAAAACGCGCTGCATGGTCAGTCCCAACCGACGCTCGACCGGAAGTTTCCCGACGAGCTCTGCGTGCGCCATGAGCTGCAGGCCATACCCTCGCCGGTCCGGCCATCGTCGCGGCTACTGGAGCTGGTCCAGCCATCCCCGCGGCCGTCGCCGTCGGAGTCATCGGCGTCCACCGTCCAGTAGCCGCGCGTCCAGGGCACCGAGGCCAACGCATTGAGGAGCAAGACGCGTCGCATGGTCAACCCCAGCCGACGCCCGACCGGCGCCAGTCCGAGCTCGTCCAACCGCCGCCTAGTGATACTGCTGGCCTCCCTGCCACAGTCGTAACTTCCCCTCGCCTAAACCTCTGCCGTTCGTAAGAACCCTGCCCTCCATCCCTTTGGAGGGGCGAGACCTAGAACCACCCTGCGGGGGAGCCTGGAGCGCCTTCTACCCTAATTTCGTACCCAGATCAGGGTAGATTTACCTCAAATCGGGGAGGTGGAAGCCGGTATGACAGGCGTGCAGCATGCCGGCGGGCGGTACTTGCTCCTGGGCGAAGTTCTGGCCGCTGGCGAGTTTATGGCGATATCCGCCACAAACCCGCCAGGGCTCGCCTTTACTGGTGGCCTCCGCCTCGCCTTTACTGGTGGCCTCCGGCCCTCGCTAGGGTGCCGCCAATGGCATTGGAATGCGAAGAACGCGGCGTCCGGTGCTGATCGGAGCCCATGTTTCCACCGCAGGCGGGCTCGCAAAGGCCGTCGAGCGCGGCGTGGAGCTCGACTGCGATGCCATCCAGATCTTCCATCAGAGCCCGCGCATGTGGAGGCCGACCCGCTACACGGAGGAGGACTTCGAAGCGTTTCGCCAGGCGATGGCCGACTCGCCGCTCCAAGCGGTGGTCATCCACGCTGTCTACCTGATCAACTGCGCCAGCAAGGAGCGCGAGGTCCGGCGCAAGTCCCTCACCTCGCTGACGCACGCGCTGCGGATCGGCGATGGGATCGACGCCGCAGGGGTTGTCCTCCACGCCGGGGCGCGCAAGGGAGAGCCCCAGGGCCCCTCGGTGAGGCGCGCCGGCAAGGCGATCAGCCAGGCGCTCCAAAGCTCGGAGCGCACGCCGCTTCTGCTCGAGAACACCGCCGGCACGCAGGGGCCACTCGGCCGCAACTTCGACGAGCTCGCCGAGCTGATTGAAGCCGCCGGAGGCGGTGAGCGCCTGGGCGCCTGCCTGGACTGCTGCCACCTGCTGGCCTCGGGGTTCGAGATCCGCACGCGCGAGGCGCTCGCCGAGGTGGTGGACGAATTCGACGCCAAGGTGAGACTCGACCGGTTGCTCTGCCTGCACGTGAACGATTCCAAGGTGCCCCTCGGCTCGAACCGCGACCGGCATGCGAACCTGGGCGACGGGGAGCTGGGGCGCAAGGGGCTTCGCCCGTTCCTATCCGAGCCGCGTTTCGATGGGCTGCCGGCGCTGATCGAGACCCCGGGCCCAGACGGCAAGGGCCCGGATCGCAGGGAGGTGCGAACCGCGAAGCGCCTCCGCAAGGAGGCCCTAGCTCAACGCTAGCGGCCTGGGCTAGCGACGAAGTCGCGGCAGCAACGTGTGGACCTGCCGGGTCAGGTCCGCGCCATTGCCCGGCGGAAACGTAGGCGAAGCCGAGGCTTCCGCCGGATTACTTAGGCCAGGGCGTCGCGCAGGTCGAACGTCTGAGGCTCGCCTGCGCCGCAGTCGAAGAAGCCCGGGTTGACGCACTCGTGGGCAGGGCCCACCTGCTCGTAGGCCGGCTCCACCCGCGTCTGACACTGAGGCAGAGGCTCGCCCGTCATCTTGATGCCGCCGTAGCCGCCGTCTCGCTCGGCAGCCTCGAACATCGCCAGGTCGATCTCGGCGCGAAAGACCTTGCGCATGCAGCCCATGTACTGACCGCCGCTGAGCGGATCCACGTAGCTGTACAGATAGCGACAGCGAAGCTCCAGGCAGCCGCGAGGGTCAACGAGACGGTCGCAGAAGGTGCGGCACCGACGGCACTCGCCGGCCCGGACACTCTCCTGCTCTCGTTGCTTGAGCGGCATGTGGGAAGTCTAAACGCGCCGCATTCAGGCCGCCAGCGCTTGTGGGCCCAGCAGGTGGTCGAGCTCGGCACGGAGGGCCTGGGACGGGGTGACGCAGTACTCGCGGCCAAATCGGAGTCGCCGGGTGCCCTCGCGTGTCTCCATCTCGAGCACCACCTCGCAGTCGCCCGGAAAGCTTTGGAACAACGCCTTCAGCTCCTCGACGAGCTCGGCCCCGAACTCGCCTGCGCTGACTCGCAGGAGGATCCGATCGGGTCGGCGAGCCTTGGCCTTGGCTCGCGCCGCCGCCACCTCGTCCTCGCCCGGCTCGAATGGCTCGGCCTCGGCGACCACGAGGCTGGTCTCGCCGCGGCCCTTGTGATCGACTCGGCCCCGCACCAGGATCACGCGATCGAGCTCGATCCGGTCCGCCGCCTCCGAGGTCGCGTCGCGGACGAAGAGCTCCACCCGCCCCTCCAGATCGTCGAGGGTCGCGAACATCACGTGGGCGCCGCTGCGCGTGCGGACCCGCTTGCGCTCGCTGACGATCCCGCCCACGGAGACCCACGCGCCGTCCTCCTTGCGCCCCACCTCCTCCAGCGAGCAGTCCACTCGTTCGCGAAGCGCGTCGCGAACCTCGGCGAGCGGGTGCGCGGAGAGAAACGTGCCCAGGGTTTCCTTCTCGAGCCCCAGCAGCTCCCGCTGGTCGAATTCCTCGCTCGGGACCGGCGGCCGCTCCTCCCCGGCCCCACCGGCCGGCGTCGCCGCGCCCCCGGGCTGCTCGCCGCCGAGGTCGAAGATCGAGCCCTGCCCGCGCCGAGCGTCCTCCTGAGACTTCGAGGCGCTCGCCTGGGCCACGGAAAGCACCTCGAGCATTCCCTTGCGGCTCGCGCCGGTCGAATCGAGGGCGCCGCACTTGATCAGGCACTCGACCGCCCGTTTGTTGACCGCCCGGGCGTCCACCCGGTCGCAGAAGTCCCAGATCGATGAAAAGGGGCCGCTGCTCTCGCGTGCCCTGATGATCCCCTCCACCGCCTGGTGGCCGACGTTCTTGACTGCGTCGAGGCCGAAACGGATCGACTTGCCGCTCACCACGAACCCGTGGTCGGACGAGTTGACGTCCGGAGGCAGCACCTGGATGCTCATCTCCTCGCAACGATTGACGAAGAAAGGCACCTTGTCCTTGGTGGTCATCACCGAGGAGATCACGGCAGCCATGTACTCGGCGGGGTAGTTCGCCCGCAAAAAGGCGGTTCGATAGGCGATCAGCGCGTAACAGGCCGCGTGGCTTCGGTTGAAGCTGTAATCCGCCGCGGCCGTCATCAGCGACCACAGGTCCTGGGCGACCCGGCGATCGGTCCCCGAATCCGCGAGGCCGGCCAGGAACTTGTCCTTCATCTGCGCCATCAGGTCGCGCTTCTTCTTCCCCACCGCCTTCCGCAGATCGTCCGCCTCGGCAGGACTGAAGGCCGCCATCTGCTTGGCGATCTCCATCAGCTGCTCCTGGTAGATGCAGCACCCGTACGTGGACTCGGTGATCGAGCGTAGACGAGGATCCGCGTAGCGAACCGACGCGGGGTCGCGCTTGCCGTTCGCGTAGTCGTCGATGAAGCGCATCGCCCCCGGCCGATACAGGGAAACCAGGGCGACGATGTCGTTGAAGTCGGTCGGGCGTACCCGGCGCAGCGCGTCGCGCATGCCGTCCGACTCGAGCTGGAAGACGCCAACCGAGTTCCCCCCTGACAGCATCTCGAAGGTCTTGGCGTCGTCGAGCGGGATCGCCTCGATCTCGATCTCCACGCCTCGAGAGCGCTCGATGATCTCGACCGCGTCCTCGATCACGTCGAGGTTGCGGAGCCCCAGGAAGTCCATCTTCAAGAGGCCCATCTCCTCGATCGGCCCCATCGAGTACTGGGTGACGATCTTGTAGGCGCGCTCGGCGCGGCCGCCGTTCTGGGGGCCGACGGCGTTTGGCTCGCGCTCGGCGCCGCCACCGCGATCCTCCGCGAGCTGAAGGGGAACGATGTCCGCAAGAGGCCGATCGGCGATCACAACGGCGGCGGCGTGAATCGAGTTGTTGCGGACGATCCCCTCGAGGCCGCGCGCAACATCGATGATGCGGCGCGCGTCGCCATCGGAGTCGTAGGTGTGCTTGAGCTCCTCCCCATCCGCGAGGCACTCCCTGAAGCTCGGATTCCGGCCGAGCACCGGCTCGGGTATCTGCTTGGCGATCCGGTCGCCGGTCGCGTAGTCGAAACCCAGGACCCGCGCTGCGTCGCGGGTCGCAGCACGGGGCGCCATCTTGCCGAAGGTGATGATCTGCGCCACCGACTCGCGCCCGTACTTTTCGCCCACATAGCGGATCACTCGCTCCCGACCGCGAACCGAGAAGTCGATGTCGATGTCCGGCATCGACTTGCGGGCCGGATTGAGGAAACGTTCGAAGAGCAGCTCGTTGGCGAGCGGGTCGAGGTCCGTGATGTTGAGGCAGTACGCGACGATCGAGCCCGCCGAGGAGCCACGACCCGGGCCGACGGCGATCCCATTTTCCTTGGCGTGCCTGACGAAGTCCCACACGATGAGGAAGTAGGAGTCGAAGCCCATCTCGGCGATCACCGAGAGCTCGAACTCCAACCGCTCGCGGGCCTCCCCGGGGGGCGGATCCCCATAGCGACGCGCGAGGCCCTCGGTGGCGAGTCGCCGCAGCATCGCGGTCGGCTCCTCGTTCTCCGGCGTCGGGAAGCGAGGCAAGAGGAGCTGGCCGAGCTCGATCTCCACGTCGCAGCGCTCGGCGATCTCCAGGGTGGTCGGCACCGACTCGGGCCAGCGCGAGAACGACTCCGCCATCTCGGCGGGGCTCTTGAGGAAGAACTCGTTTGTCTCGAAGCGCAGCTTCGGCTGCTCGACGGTGGACTTGGTCTGCATGCACAGAAGCGCGGCGTGGTTCGAGTAGTCCTCCCGGCGCAGGTAGTGAACGTCGGCCGTGGCCACCAGCGGCCGGCCGAGCTCCTTTGCCGTTCGGACGATCCCCTCATTGGCCTTCTCCTGCTCCGCCAGCCCATTGGCCTGGATCTCGAAGTAGACGTTGTCCGGCCCGAAGACGCCCAAGAGCTCGTCGACATGGGCGCGGGCATCCGCCGGCCGCTCCTCCACCAGGCGCCGACAGAAGCGCGACTGGAGGCATCCGGTGAGGGCGATCACCCCTTCCGAATGCCGCTCCAAGAGCTCCAGGTCAACGCTTGGCTTCCCGCGCCCGAATCCCTCGAGGAAGCCGGCCGACGTGAGCTTCACGAGGTTCCGAAAGCCGCCATCCGAGGCCGCGAGCAGGGTCAGGTGGTTGCGCTCGAGGCGCTCCCCGGCGCGCCGCCGGTCGTCGACCAGATAGGCCTCCAGCCCCAGGATGGGCTTGATTCCGTGCTTGTGGCAGGCCTTGTAGTGCTCTACAGCCCCGTTCATCACCCCGTGATCGGTGAGGCCAAGGGCCGGCATGCCCAGCTCTGCAGCGCGCGCGGCCAGCCCGCAGTCCGCGCCGTCAGCGTCCTTGGCGGCGATCTTGCAGGCGCCGTCGAGCAGCGAGTACTCGCTGTGGACGTGCAGGTGGACAGCTTCCCCGCTCACGAAGGGATCATTTCAATCGGCCCAGATGCCACCGGCAGCCGAACACGCACCGTGCGACGATTCCCGACGATGATCTGGCTCTTGCGACACGGCGACGCGGAGGAGGCCGCCGAGGACGACGCGGCGAGGAGGCTGACCGAGACGGGCGAGCGGCAAGCGGAGGTCGCCGGCCGGGCCCTCGAGGCAATCGATGACGGCATTGGTGCCTGCCTGACTTCTCCCAAGATCCGTGCCCGCGACACGGCGCGCATCGCCTGTCGCAAGCTGGGCGTCGACGTCGAGGAGACCGAGATGCTTCGGGGCGGCGACTTCGAGCTGGAGCGAGTGGCGGCCCAGGCCGGCACCCAGGGATGGGCCGGAAACGTGCTCTTGGTAGGTCACGAGCCCGACTTCTCACACGCGATCGAGGCGGCCACGGGTGCCCGGGTCAAGCTCAAGAAGGGCGGGCTGGCCGGAATCGAGAACGGCACCTTGAGAGCCCTGCTGACCCCCGCGCAGCTGGGCGCGATCGCGACCGGGCCCTAGCAGAGCGCAGTCCAGGGTTTTAAGCTGCCGTTCTTCAATGGAGGCGCTCGTAACCGGCGGGGCAGGCTTCATCGGCTCTAACGTGGTCGATGCGCTGGTCGCGCGTGGCGACCGGGTCGTGGTGATCGACGATCTGTCGACCGGGCGACGCCAGAATCTCGACGACGCCATCGCCAAGGGTGCTCTGCTGCTGGAGACGGACATCACCGACAAGGCTGCCCTCAGCCGCACCTTCGAGGCCCACTCACCCGACGTCCTCTTCCACCTCGCCGCTCAGATCGATGTGCGCCGGTCCGTGTCCGATCCGGTCTTCGACCTGGGCGTCAATGTTGGCGGGACGCTCAACCTGCTCGAGGCAGCCCGGCAGAAGCCCGGGTCACGCGTCATCCTGGCCTCGACCGGCGGGGCAGTCTACGGCGAGGGCAGCGGGCGCCCGCTTCCACTCGACGAGCGAGCCGAATGCATGCCCGATGCCCCTTACGGCCAGAGCAAGTACACGGCCGAGGGCTATTTGTCTCTCTACAGCCGCCTCTACGGCGTCTCAACGATCTCGCTGCGGCTCGGCAACGTGTACGGATCGCGGCAGGACCCTCTCGGGGAGGCGGGCGTCGTGGCGATCTTCTGCGGGGCGCTCCTCGACGGGGGCGTCCCGAAGGTGTTCGGCGACGGCCACCAGACGCGCGACTACATCTACGTTGGGGATGTGGTGGACGCCTTCCTGACTGCAGCGGAGTCGGAGGCGCAAGGGACCTACAACATCGGCACCGGGGTCGAGACCAGCGTGCTCGAGCTCGGCCGCCTGCTGGCGGGCATCTGCGACCAAGAGTTCGATCCAGAGATGACTCCCGCCCGCCCGGGCGAGGTGCAGCGCATCGCGATCGACAGCTCGCTCGCCGCCCAGAACCTGGGCTGGCAGGCCCGGACGAGTCTCGAGCAGGGCCTGCGGGCAACCGCGGATTCAATCGCCTAGCGGGCCAGTAGCTTTGCCGGGATGTCAGCCGGCCCAGAAGCCACAGCCGCGCCCGTCGCGCCCGCCGACCGGGAGGCCGCCCCGGCACCGAGCCGGCGGGTGGAGCCGGCGGCGGTGCTGTTGCTCGCCGTCCTCACGATCGTCTGGTCGTGGTGGGCCGCGAAGGACGGCGCCTTCTTCGGGACCGTGTTGCTCCCGGGGACGATCCTGCTCTGCGCCACCACCGTTGTGCTTGCCTGGACCGCTCCCTGGCGCGGCAGCCTGCGCCCCTCGCGGCCGGCGACCATCGCCTTCGCCTTGCTTGCCGGGCTCGGCGGATGGGCGGCGCTGTCCGCGCTTTGGAGCCCGGCCCCGGACGTCGCGATAGAAGACGGCCAGCGCATCCTCACCTACGCGCTGGCTTTCGGGCTGGGGATCTGGCTCTGCAATCTGCTGGGCAACCGCCTGCATCTGGCGTGGGTTCCGCTCGCCGTCGCGGGGGCGTTTGCGGGCACGGTCGCCGTGCTCGGCCTGCTCACCGGTGATCACGTTGCGCACTATCTCGAGGGCGACGGAACGCTCGAGTTTCCGCTCGGGTACCGGAACGCGAACGCGGCCTTCTTCGCAATCGCCCTGTGGCCGGCGCTGGGGCTGGCGTCACACCGCGGCAGCGTCTGGCCCGTGCGTGCCCTTGCGCTGGCGACCGCGACGCTGTGCCTCGAGTTGGCGATGCTCAGCCAGAGCCGTGGATCCCTGATCGGCGGCGCGGCGGCGTTGTGCGTCTATCTGCTCTTCTCCGAGGACCGGGCTCGCAGGATCTGGTGGTTGGCGCTCGCCGTTCTCCCAGCGTTGCTCATCCTCCCCGCCCTGATCGATCTCTACCGCGCCGCGAATGCGGACGGTCCGCTGCAATCGGCGCTCGATGAGCTGCACGCGGCCGGGCGCGCCGTCGCGCTCACCTGCGCCGGCTCGCTGGCGTTAGGCGCCGTGGCCTCCCTGCTGGGGAAGCGCATTCCCGCCTCGGAGCGCCGGGTCCAGGTCGCCAATCGCGTCACCCTCGCCGGACTCGTGACCGCGGTGCTCGCCGGCTCGATCGCCTTCGCGGTGGCGGTCGGCAATCCCGTCGATTGGATCGATCAGCGTGTCTCCCAGCTGTCCAGCGGCCAGAATGCCAACCTGAGCGCCGAGTCGAACCGCTTCTCCTCGCTGAACGCCGCCACCCGGCGCCCCGCGATCTGGCGGGTGGCACTGATCGATGCCCGCGAGGAGCCCCTGCTTGGCGAGGGTGGCGGCGGCTTCCTGTACAGCTATCTGCGCGACCGGGAGGAGGACAGCCCGGTCTCGGTTCACGACGCGCATAACATCGCGCTGGAGAACCTGTCCGAGTTCGGCTATCCAGGGTTGCTGTTGTTCCTCGGCGCAATCGCAGCAGCCGGTCTCGGGGCGGTGCGGGCGCGACGCCTGGGCCCCCAACCAGCGTGGTTATCGATCATCGCCCTGACAGCCGCCGCCTACTGGCTTGGGCATGCGTCCTTCGACTGGTTCTGGCCGTACCCGGCACTCACCGCGCCGGTCCTCGCTCTGCTCGGCTCGGCCTGTGCGCCGGCTCTCAGGATCGTCGGTGACGCGCCCCGGGGTCAGGGTCGTCGCTGGCTGGCTGTGGCCGCCGTGGTGCTCGCGGTCTCGGCGGTCCCGCCCTATCTCAGTCACCGTTACGTCAACGACGCCTATGGCGAATGGCGGTCCGACCTCTCGCGCGCCTACGACGATCTCGATCGTGCCGAGACGTTCAACCCGCTGAGCATAGATCCGGTGCTCGCCGAGGGCGCAATCGCCCGCGCCGACCGGGATCGAGCTCGCGCGATCGACGCCTTTCATCAGGCGGCGCGGGACCGCCCCGAGGAATGGGCGGCGCACTTCAACCTGGCGGAGCTCTATGCCCGGCGCTCGCCTCGGCGGGCCCGCCGAGAGCTGGCGATCGCCGAGCGACTCAACCCTTATGACCCCCAGGTCCTGGCTCTGAAGGAGGACCTCGGCACTCGCTCGCCGGGCGGCCGGGGCTGATACCGGCGCGCGGGCCGCGGCGCGTTCCGGGCCCGCTCCCCTCATTTGCTGGCCCGGATGCGCGCCGCGGTTCAGGACCGGCCGCGGGGCTGCTCAGCCGACAGTGATCATGCCGTGCTGGAGCGCCATGGCCACGGCCTGGGCCCTAGTCCGCGCCCCGAGCTTGGCCTTGGCGTTTCGGACGTGGGTCTGCACCGTCGCCGGGGAGAGCTCGAGCATCTCCGCGATCTGCTCGTCGGTCGCCCCGGCAGCCAACATCGTGAGCACCTCCCGCTCGCGGGGGGTCGGCCCACCTCGGCCAAAGCGGCTGTTGACCCGACTCGATCGGCGCTGCTCTGGTAGCGCCTGCCGGGTGGTTTGTGCGTTATCGACTCGAGCGTCAGTCGTCGTCAGGATCAGCAGGTGGCGACTCGGCAGCACATTGGCCACCACGCTGAGGTTCACCTCGTGCACCTCGGCGGCCTGGGAGTTGAGCTCGAACGGCCCGGCGTGTCCTCCGCCCTCGCGGAAGGCGCGCCAGACGTGGTCGAGGCGCTTGCGCATGCCGGGGGCGAGGAAGTCGTCCACCGTGCGGCCGAGCGCAGCCGATCGGGGAAGGCCGAGCAGTCGGCAGGCCGCCAGATTGACCTCCAGGCAGCGTCGATCGTCGTCGACCACGAGGATCGCGAGCTGAGTCGGGACGGCCGCCGGGCCCGTGGCGCCGGCCAGCTCCGGGGTGATGCTATTCACCGGCCTCACCCACGATGAACCTCACTGGCCTCGCCCACGATGAACCGATGGCGCGGGGCTCGAAGCGCCCGATGGGCGTCCCGCCCCGCGAGGACGACGGTCTCGACGATGATCAGCCAATCCGCCAAGATCGAACGTCGCTTGATGTAGAAGAGGTCGTGGCAGAGCTTCCAGGCGGTGCCCAGCTCAGAGCCGGCGTAGCCGCACCGTAGCTGCGCCCAGCCCGTGATCCCCGGCTTCACGAGATGCCGGCGGATGTAATGCGGGAACCGGTTCTCCAGCTCGGCGCAGATCTCCGGACGCTCAGGCCGCGGGCCGACCAGCGTCATCTCGCCTCGCACAACGTTCCACAGCTGTGGGAGCTCGTCGATGTGAGTCCGGCGCAGGAACCTGCCGAGCCGCGTCACGCGCTCGTCACCGGGCTCGGACCACTGCGGCCCGCTGAGCTCCGCGTTCGGCACCATCGTCCGGAGCTTGATGAGCTCGAACTCCTTCCCACGCTCTCCGACGCGCCGCTGCCGATAGAAGACGGGCCCACCGTCGGCCAGCTTGATTCCCAGCCCGGCGATCCCGATCAGCGGCACCACGAAGACCGCCATCCAGGCCGCGTTGGCCAGGTCGAAGCAGCGCTTCCAGAGCGGGGACGTCGGTCGGAAGCGCGGATGCATGATGTAGCGGAACCAAGCCGAGTCCGTGGTCCCGAGCGGCACATGGCCCAGCAGGTCCTCGTAGAGCTGGTTCGCATCGAGCATCCGCACCGGTAGATCCAGGCAGGAATCCGCGATCGACACGTATGGGTCGTGATACGGATCGGCGCCCTCGCCGGCGTCGGTGGGCTCTGCACGCCCGCAGACCAGCAGCTCGATCCGCCTCTCCAAGACGGCCGAGCGAACGTCTTCCAGGCTGCCGAGGTAGCGGAGGCGACCGGTGCCCACCCCCGGCGTGTCGGGACCGGGCGCCCCGCGCCCGAACCAGCCGATCACCTCGTAGGCGCGGATGCCGGCCGCGTCGAGCTCTTCGGCGAGATCCGAGGCGAAGCCTGCCGACCCGATCACCCCGACCTGCACGTGTCGATCATCGTCGAAGCGGGTCGTCACCCAGGCACCCAGGGCCATGATCAGCCAGGCGCCGGCGACCGGCGCCTGGAACTCTGCGAGCGGCAGCGCCTGACCGGTGACCGCAAGCACCCACGCAGCGGCCGCAGCCCCGAGCACGGGCGCAACGAGGCCCAGTGCCAGCCGCGCCGTTGGCATCAACCCCAGCGGCAGGGTGGAGCGGTCGACGAGCAGCAGAGCGGCGAGGATCGCCGTCGCGACCAGCACCGAGGAGCCGAGCTCATCGGTGTGTGCGTAAGCGATGAGCCCCGCCGCCACGGCCGGGCTCACCTTGAAAGCGATCAGGTTGACCAGGCGCTGGGCCTCGAGCGCACGGAGCGCCACGGGGACGACGACCCGAGAGTGGTTGGGTGTATCCAGCATCTCTTCGTCCTCCGCTCGCTCCGCGGCCCCGTCTCGCCTCCTGCTCCCCTGTTTCTAGGCGCCTAAGAGGAAGGCCGCCTGGCCGGATCGGAAAGCCGCCGCAGAGTCAGGCCGGCACCCATCAGAGCGACCGACGCGAGTGCGAGGATTCCGACATCGAAGCCGGTGAACGGAAGGCCACTCACCACGTGATTCTCGCCGCTCGAGGGACTGGAGGGCTCGGATGGCCCGCCGCCGCCTCCACTGGCCGCGATCTGGTGATTGGTCGGGTTGTACTGGTAGTCAGTGGGAGAGCCCGCCAGCGCAGCGGTCGGAACTGCGAGCGCAACGATGGCGAGTGCCAAGGCAATCCACAATCCCCACTGAGGCCGTGGACGCTGGCCTGCGATTCGATTCAACATGCTTATTTCTCCTGCCGTCAGCGACGACGCTGTTACCCCCCCGGAGTCCCGCAATCCATCTTGCCATGCAACCGCGGGTGAAGAGGGGACGGGGGCAACCCCTGCCTGGGATCTACCCCACCTGGGTTTTCGGGACGGGACCAGAATGCCCAGTTGAGGCACCGGAAGTCAACAGATGGGGTCCCAGTTACCTGGTTTTGCGGCCCGCGTTACCCCAATGCGGTTAGTGTTAGCCTGCCGGAAAAGCAAGCTTCGCCGTCGAGGGACGGCGGGCCGCGAGACGGAGGACAGTTGACCGAAGATACGCACCGATCCGTTCGCGGCGACGGTCAGGGGACGCCTCTCTCCGTGCGGGAGCGGCAGATCCTCGGCATGATCGCCGCCGGGGAGAGCGGCGCCCAGATCGCTGAGACGCTGGTCCTGTCGCCGGAGACCGTGCGCACGCACATTCGCAACGCGATGTCCAAGCTGGGCGCCACCAGTCGCGCGCAGGCCGTTGCGCTGGCCTTCCAGCGCAACGAGATCGGCGATCACATGAACGCCGAATCAGATGCCGCGGCGCCGCAGCGCGAAGCCGAGCCCGCAGCACCCGCGACGGTCCGCGGCGGGCGCACTCGAGCCCGAGCCAACCTCGCGGCCGGGAAGTCCGACGAGACGCTGACGACGCTGCTCGCGGGGCTGGTTTCGCTCTATGACGTCGACGGAGGCACGGTATTCCTGGCCGAGGAGGACGGGCTATCGCTGCGCCGCGCCGCAACGCAGGGGGCCAGCGACCAGGCCGGCGACCACCATCACCCCGAGCGGGTCTCGCTCGGCCAAGGGACGCTCGGCCGCGCGGCGCTCGAACGCCGGGCGCAACTGGTTCACGGCTCGGGGTCCCACGGCGACGCCCGTGGCCGAACCACGATCTACGCGCCGATGACCGCCTCGGGAAGACTGGTCGGGGTGATCTGCCTGACGACGCGGCCAAGCAGGCTCACGGGACGAGGAGAACTCTTGCTGCTGCAGGCGTTCGCGGGCAGGGTCGGCGAGATCCTGGTCTCCTCGAGCGGCGATCCGCCCGCCCGCCTGACGGAGACGCTGGAACGCTTCCGCGCCTCCTGGTCGGCCGCCGGCGCTCCCTGAACGGCGACCTCAGGACGGGTCCCCGAAGCCCTCGAGCGCTGCCTCGACGGTCGTGTCGATCGGAGCGGCGCGATCGATGTCGCACAGCTCGAGGACGCGACGCATCGGCGCCTCAGCCGGGACCACGAGCCGCAGCCGTTGGCGGTGCGTCCGCAACCTTCGCGCCAGGTCGAATAGAAGTTCGATTCCGGCGCTGTCCAGGTAGGTCACCTGCGAGAGGTCGATGACCAGGCCTGCCGCCTCGGAGGTCAACCGCTTCGCGAGCGCCGTGCTCATCTCCGCGGCGTTGACGCTTTCGATCTCGCCCGCGACGCGTCCCACGATCACGTTGCCGGTCTCCTCAAACTTCAAATCCGCCAGCGGGCCTCTCATGCCGAAGTCTCGCTTCGCAAGCGTCGCCTCAGTGTGACCGTGGTGCCCTTCTCCGAGGGCTCGATCTCCACCTCGTCCATCAGCTCCCGCATCACGGCGAGCCCACGCCCTCGACCCTCATCCGCAGGCGGGCGCCAGCGGCCGGTGTCGCGGACCGTGATCTCGACCTCCGACCCCTCTTGCGTGGCTCGAACCTCGAACAACGAGTCCGAGAGGGCGGGATGAGCGTGCGCCACCGCGTTCGCGCAAGCCTCACCACAGGCGACCAGGACCTCGTAGATCTCGTCCTCCCTTGCTCCGGCGAGCCGCAGCCATTGCGCCACCGCGCGACGCATGGCGGCAAGCGACGCGGGCCTGGCCGGGAGTTCCAGTTCCAGCGTCTTGCCCGGCGGCGTCAACTGGAGCGCGAGCAGTGCCAGGTCGTCGCTGAAGCCCACCCGCACGTCGAGCGATTCGAGCACGGCGTCGCACAGGGTCTCGGGCTCGCGCGGCCCGTCCTCCATGTTGCTCCGAAGCACCTCGAGGCCCTGGCCCAGGGGCAGCTGAGGGCCCTCAACGAGACCGTCGGTGTAGAGCAGCACGGTGGACCAGGGGTCGAGCGTCGTCACCCCCTCCTCATACACGGAGTAGCGCGCCACCCCCAGCGGGGCGCCCGCGGGCGCCTCCGCGTAGGTCGGCGGTGCGCCCGGATCGAGCACCAACGGCGGGGGATGCCCGGCGCTCGCCACGTGGACAGTATGTCCGTCCGGGTCGACCACCGCGTAGAGCAGCGTGACCATCCCACCCTGCTCTCCCTCGAGCACGAAGCTGTTCATGCGCTCCAGAACCAGGGCGGGGCGAAGAGACTCCAGCGCGTAAGCGCGCAAGGCGCTTTGCAGGTGCGCCATCCGCGCCGCCGCCTTGACGCCGCGACCGACCACGTCTCCGATCGCGATGCCCAAATTCCCACCCCGCAGCGGGATTGCGTCGTACCAGTCGCCCCCGATCCTGGTCTCCGCGCTGCCCGGCCGATACCGAGCCGCGAGTCGCAGGCCAGGCACGACCGGCAGTTGCGGCAGGAGGCTTCGCTGGAGGGTCTCGGCGACCCGCCGCTCGATCTCGACGCCTTCGGCGGCAGCCTTCAGGGCATTCAGGGTCGCGCCCAGGATCGGGTCCCCCTCGCCGGATTCCGCCGCGCCTGAGGCCCACTCGTCGCCCCCAGCCGGCGACTCGCGGTCGGCGGGCGCGCCCGCTGTGGCCTCTTCTCGATCCGGGTCCACCACCTGGCTTGCGAGTCTAACTCGTGCCCGGTCGACCAATGAATGCCCCGCTTCCGGTAGCGGAAATCAGCGATCCGCAGCCGGGCAGGTGCGTGTTCCGTCGGCCCGAAACTTGCAAAAAGCGAAGTAAACTGCGCAAAACTTAGTCAGAAACCGCACCAAACGGGCCCTTTATGCGATTTACCTCATGACTGTGGGGACTGAACAGAGAATGGGAGGACAAATGCGACTACTGAACGTTGGCCAGGCGGCCGCCTATCTGGGCGTCAGCGCCGCCTCGCTGCGCAGCTGGTCGAACCAGGGGCTCGTTCCCGTCTACCGGACACCCGGCGGGCAGCGGCGGTTCTCGACCGCCGACCTCGACCGGTTCATCCGCTCGATGCGCGAGCCATCGGAGAACGGCCAGTCCGTCGCCGCGATGCGCGGCTAGACCACCCTATGCCAGGACGCCCAAGCAAGAGGGTAATCACCCTCGAGCTGGCCGCGGTGGCCGCGGCCCTCGTGGTCGCCGTGCTCGCCAACGGCGACTCGAACTGGGACCTGGCCCTGCTCGGCATCCTGCTGGTCACCTCCGTGGTCGGCGAGCTGACGGCGGTGAACACCCCTGCCAGCCGGATGGTGATCTCGTCGAGCTTCCTGACCATCGTCACGGCCACCGTCTTCCTGGGCGAGACACCGGCCGCGCTGATCGGGGTCTGCACCATGGTCGCCGCGTGGCTCCGGTTCCGCTACGCGCCGAACGTGCTGCTGATCAACCTGGTCACCTACGCCTGGTTCCCGCTGCTCTCCGGGCTTGCCTTCACCACGACCCTCCAGGTGGCGGGGATCAGCCAGACCGACGGGCTCTTCTACCTATGCGTGTTCGGCCTCTTCGTCTTCGCGCTGGCGATCAACTTCACCCTGATCGCCGGCTATTCCAGCTACGTGGACGGCACTCCGCTGTGGACAGCGGTGCGCCGAGGGCTTGCCCCGCTGCTTCCCTCCGAGCTCGCCTCCGCGCTGCTGGCAGTGGGCGTCGCCTTCCTGTACGTCCAGTTCGGCCTGCCGACCGTGGCGATGTTCGCGGTCGTCGTGATCGTCTTCCAGTACCTGATCGGCGCGCTGCTCCTCTCCCAGCAACGCGCCGACGAGCTCGAGCTGCGGGCGAACCAGCTCGCCGGGTTCCAGGTCGCGCTGTTGAGCGCGCTGCTGCGGACGCTGGATCTCCGGGATCGGATGACCGCGCGCCACAGCGCCGCGGTGGCTCGCTACGCGCGCGAGATCGCGGCCGCCGCGGGGCTCTCCGAGGAGCAGCAGGAGCTTGCCCACACCGCCGGGCTATTGCACGACATCGGCAAGTTCATCCTTCCGGACCGGATCCTGAAGGGGAACGCGGAGCTGACCGAGGCTGACTGGGTGGAGATCCGCAAGCACCCCTACGAGGGCGCGCGGATCGTCTCGCAGATC